>ENA-OQVM01000902-OQVM01000902.1-marine-metagenome-genome-assembly--contig:-NODE-902-length-42338-cov-17.106789_pt1 | contig 42338 bp, 52 predicted proteins | sample MGYA00237776_ERZ505498 | MGnify/ENA primary metagenome ERZ505498 (study PRJEB26159, sample SAMN06265151) | marine metagenome | isolation source: Helgoland LTER site | place: Germany:Helgoland, sampling...
AGGAAATCAATATGTTAATGGACGACAACAAACCTTGGTGGCAGTCGAAAACTGTCATCTCGGTAGGAGTCATGATGCTAGGCATGGGCCTCAAGCAGCTTGGCTTTGACACAGGCGAACTCGAATCCGATATTACTGCTCTAGCGCTCGACGGCGCTATGGTAATCGCGGGTGCTGTAGCCATCTGGGGACGGATCACCGCAACTAGCTCTCTACGCTAGACGGTCGGTTCTCCTCCTCAAAAATAAAACCCCCCTTACGCAACCCAACTCAGACCATTTAGGATTACATCCATGTCAAAAGAGTGGACCCGCGAAGATTACATCGAGGAAGACGTAAGGCGTCACTCGGAGGAAATAAAAGCATTAACCAAACTCTCTCTAGAAAACGCCGCGATGCTTCGTGAAATTCTCAAAGAAGTAGAGCGGCGGCAAGCACCAGTAGAGGACCATGAAGACAGACTTAGAGGCCTAGAAAAGTGGCAAGCTAAGACTGGAACATATTGGGCCATCACTACGTTTCTAATTGCTGGTGTTGTGGGATTTATTTTCAATAATATTCGCGGACTATTTAAGTTTGTAACGTAGAATACTTAAAGAACCCAGAGGTGCCCCTCAGATGCTCACACAGAGTCTCTGGGGGTTACCCTACAAACACCCATAAATAGACCTAAAGACTCTCAGCGGGCTTCCTGAGGGCTTCTAGGGGGCAATCCTCACATAGAGTCGTAAGCCCCCTTCCCCTACCCAATACACATCAAAAACATTAACGGCTGTCAGGGACTCTCCTGAGGCCATATGGAGGCATTCCCATGTCTAAAGCTAGCGAGAAAGAACTCAGCGACCTCCACGGGATGTTCGCAAAGTTTCTAAAACATAAACTTCAAGAAGGTGACGTAACCGCAGCCGATCTTGGGCAGGTCCGTCAGTTCCTCAAGGACAACCGTATCGAAGCATCTATCGATCAAAACCCTGACATGGGTTCGCTGGCGGAAGCACTCCCCCAGTTTGACTCTGCAGATGAGTCCCATGATGACAGTGAAGGCTCATACCACTAATGGATCAAGAACTCTCGGCATCCCAGAAGAAGCTGGAGGAAGTCAAAGGGGATTTCAGGAAGTTTGTGTACGTGCTGTGGAAGCATCTCAATCTTCCTGACCCCACCCCTGTGCAATACGATATATCGAAATTCCTGCAGCATGGTCCCAAGCGCTCCATGGTCTCTGCATTCCGGGGCGTGGGTAAGTCTTGGCTAACGTCTGCATATGTCGTGTGGTTGCTACTGAATGATCCAGATAAAAAGATCATGGTCGTATCAGCCTCGAAGGATCGCTCAGATGCTTTCTCAGTGTTCGTCAAACGGATCATCCATGAGGTAGACTTCTGCAAGCATTTAATACCCGGCAAAGACCAACGGTCATCCAACATCTCCTTTGACGTTGGCCCTGCGACGGCAGACCACTCACCCTCGGTTAAATCCGTAGGTATCACAGGTCAGCTCACGGGTAGCCGTGCTGATATTATCATTGCCGATGACGTAGAGGTCGCTAACAACAGTGACACTCAGACAGCGCGAGATAAACTCTCAGAGTCTGTCAAAGAGTTTGACGCTATCCTCAAGCCACTAGACACCTCTCGGATTATCTACCTTGGCACGCCTCAGACAGAAGACTCCCTGTACAACAAACTCAGTGACCGTGGGTACACCATACGTATCTGGCCTGCAGAGATGCCTGAAGATGAAAACATTGTTAAGTATGGTGACACGCTAGCACCTATCATCGGTCAGATGGGACTGAAGGCAGGCGAACCTACTGACCCGCAACGCTTTGGTGAGCGTGATCTGATGGAACGTAAAGCGTCCTACGGTCGCGCTGGCTACCAACTGCAGTTCATGTTGAATACGGCACTGTCAGATGAAGAGCGATACCCCCTCAAAGTGTCTGACCTAGTGGTAACTCCATGTTCCGCTGAAGAGGCACCAATGACTTTCTCTTGGTTACCACACCCAGATCGTCGTGTGTCAGGGGACATCCCCAACATGGCAATGCAAGGGGACTACTTCTACCACCCAGCGGATAACTCAGATGTCTTCATGCCTTACCAAGGGATCGTCATGTCTATTGACCCCTCTGGTCGGGGTAAGGATGAGACTGCCTACGCTATTGTGGCTAACCTGAATGGCTACCTCCATGTCTTAGACTGTGGGGGCTTCCAAGGTGGGTACGATACTGACTCGGTACTGAAGCCACTGGCTATGCTAGCCCAGAAGTACAAGGTCAATGAGGTCATCATCGAGAGTAACTTTGGTGATGGTATGTTCACCCATATCTTCTCCCCTATCATCTCCAAGGTACACCCATGTTCACTTGAGGAAGTACGCCACTCCACTCAGAAAGAACAAAGGATGGCTGACACTCTAGAACCTATTATGAACCGACATAGGCTGGTGATAGACCCAGCGATCATTGAGAAGGACTATAAGAGCATCCAACGGTATGACTCTGAGGTCCGTAGGTCTAAATCTTTGATCTACCAGATGTCCCGCCTCACTCGGGATAAAGGATGCCTACGCCATGATGATAGATTAGATGCACTGGCAATGGCAGTAGCCTACTGGACTGAATCTCTAGCTAGGGATGAGGATGCAGGTCTACAGGAAGAACGTGATCGTGTGATACAAACAGAGTTAGACAAGGCATATGCCCACTTCTCTGGGTTATCTGGAGGTTCAACTCGTAGTTCTTCTCAGTGGGGAACCTCTTGGTGATCCCTTGGTTTGTTTAATTTCCGGTGATTAGAATACCCCCGGGTTAAACTTATAGTTATAACTGTAAGTTAGGTCTTAGGGTACACGATAGGATAACACTACAAGTGTATCTATCAGGGACTACCTTAGTGGGGGAGTGGTACGCAGTACCCCCCTCTTGAGGACACACGATGGGATTCACCTAGAGTTTTACTTAGGGTGAACCTTCGGATGTTTTTGTCGAAAAAATCTGAGTAGGTATATATACGTATATAATACGCTGTACCCCCATGCCCCCCACGCTAGAACAAACCTGAGATTTCTACTTGAGGTATCCATTGGGGCGAGTGGCCAACGATATATTGGTAAGGGCAGTGCGAAAACTCAATGTTATCAGCAGGTTAACCCTGATCTGTAACTAGTACTGGCTTGTTATTCCTCCGAATAGGTGCATATTATACTGAGGTTTCACCTTGAGATGTCTCTTGGTTGTGCTGCAGGTTGTGTCTTCGCGTGAGTCATCCATTTTGCAGCCAGCGCAAAGCCTGCCTTGCACCCCATGCAAAACTCAGTGTGTCATTATAATATACACATGAAGCACAACCCAAGGTTTAACTCTATGTTCAACTTTTAGGATATCATCTGGAGTCCAGCAGGGGCAACAGCAGGATCAACAGCAGGATCAACAGCAGGGGCAACAGTAGCGGGGCATTCCTGCTTTTTTTGCCTAGTCCTGCCCTTTTTGCTAGGGTGACACCCCAAAAAAACCCAATGTTAACAATGGGATGTAAAATAGTTGGTTTTTCTTTCATTTTTTCCTTGTAGCAGGGCTAACCCTGTGTAATGATTAGTTCATCAAACAAGCACACACACACCAACCAAGGACACACCGACATGGATAGCCAAGAATTCGCACAAGACTACGCAGAAATTTCTTACGCCACCGCCCTACGCATTGCCGCAAAGCACGGCCTAGATGACGAATTCGCTGATGAAATCTTGCTGGGTCGCGAAATCGATCACCGAATTGACGGCGCGGGACATACGGTAGACACCGCGTCCCTTCTTCTCTGGCTTGGTTACTAGTACGCCCTTTCATTCCTGCAGCGGGGGCAATCACGCCCCTGTTGCACCACCTAACAACGCACTAAGGAAAACCGTCATGGCTAACGCAACCATCGCTCAAAGTTCTAACGTACTCGGTCGCTTCATTGAGAAGGAGTGCGGCCACGTCTTCGAATATGGTAATAATGATAGTAGTTGGATGGCTGACCTCTACCCCCATCAGGTTTACGTGGGTTACCTAGGGGAAGCTCGTATTGCTCGGGTTATCAAAACTCGGGCATTCGTAGTCGTTGATGAGGATGCAAACGGTCTGCCTATAGTTCAGACGTGGGATATCAAGAACCGCATGGAGTTCTAACTAATCATTCCTGCAGCGGGGGCAATCCTGCCCCTGCAGCACCACCTAACAACGCACTAAGGAAACACCACCATGGATAGCCAAGAATACGCACAAGAAAACCCGTGGATCTCATTCGGCGCTGCCTTCCGTATCGCTGAACAACACAACCTGAACGAAGAATTGTACGACGAAATTCTACTCGGCGGGTATGATGTAAAAACCCGCGTCGATGCCAAGGGACGCCCCCACGGGCTAATCAATACGCAATCGCTTGTCGATTGGCTTGGTTACTAACACGCGCTTTCATTCCTGCAGCGGGGGCAATCCTGCCCCTGTTGCACCACACTACGCACAAACGAAAAGAGACCCCCATGTTACAGAATACTGTGGACGCAATCATTTTTGACCTAACGCAAATGCCGATGAAAACGCGCCTCGCGATCCTTGACGATCACGCGCACCAACTCGAAACCAAGGGCCGTAGCTACTGGCTGGAACTGCCACATCAACGCAAGGGCTTTCATCTTATGGGCGTCGCGAATGACGCAAAAACAATCAAGGGCGAAAAGCTAGACGTTGATACCGGCATTATTTATATGATTGCAGACAGTCAAGCGACGCCTAAGGGCACCACGCTTTGCGAGTGGGCAATCGATGCGCTGTGTAATAAAGCCTGTCTGTTAACTGCAGGGCGGGGCCGAATGACCAGCGTAGAGATGTCACGCCTATATAAAACGCTGTATTACTTGCAGATGCGTGAGGATTTCTTAGCGCGGTTACGCAAAGAACTAGCAGCGCACCAGATCAGGGCCGAAAAAGCAGGACGGCAAGCAGCTTTTCGCTTCGATGGCACAACAGACACTGGCGAAGGATACGCACTCGCGCAAGAGTTCCCGGCGATTGAGTTCTACGATTATTCTAAAGGCGTATCGCGCTCAATCGAGCGGAATAACACGCTGCCTAACTACCACGTCACGCTGAGTTATTCCGGCGCAAAGCCTGATTATGCCGAACGGGTACTTGATGCCGTGCGCAATGGTGAAAATGCCAGCGTCGTTTTCCGAACTCGCGCCATGCTTGAGAAAGCAATGCTCGAAGGCTGGAACGGTTTTCAAGTCTTAGACGGCGACGAGCACGATGTGCGTTACTTAGACAAGCGCGGCAGTTACATTATCGGGCTAGGCGCTAAGGGCAAAGCTAAGACTGACCGAAAAGGTTTTGTTGTTGATATCTGATCATTCCTGTAATGGGGGCAATCGCGCCCCCTTATATCACCCCGCATAGAGGATTATATAATACTATGGACGCGCACATTGACGTTACCACCGCAACACTACACGCCTGCATGTACGCCCTTTTGCTGGAATACAAAAAGACAGATGACGCTTATCGCGCAGTTGTCGAGCCTGCTATCGCGCTCACTGATGACGCCTTGACCGCGCACCGCGCAACCGCAATTAAACGCGCCAAGTTGAGAACGGCCATGGATGAACTGCACGCGATACTTTTAGACCGCGCCGCAAAATACGCCTCTTTCTAATCATCAACACAAGGAAACACCGAGCCATGAACCGCCTCGAACAAGCCCTCGCTGACCTCACCATCACCCCAGAGCAGCACAAGATCATGCGCAAGCTCAACCGTAAGAAAGCCACCGTGCACCGTATCAAGTTCACTGGTGTGTTCTATCGCAAGCGTACCTATGGGGAAGATCATGAAGACTTCCTTACTGCTCGGGGTCGTAACCTGATCGATGGCATTGATGACCTGATCAAGGAACTCGAAAACATGGATGATGATAGTTTGGTTTGGTACTGGTATTGCAACACGTACAACAACGGCACCACCTTCGATGCTGGCGACGTATCTGCTTAAAATAAATCATTTCATTCCTGCAGCGGGGGCAATCCTGCCCCTGTTGCACCACCCTAAGGAGTAACCCGCCATGTCTACCTATCCAAAAACCGCTACCTTCAAAGCACACCGCAAGGCCTATGACGCTTGGACCAAAACGCTCGACGACACACTCTATTACCTTGACTGGCTAGCTGAAAAGCTACGCTCAAACGCTCAAGACGCCGCCGATGATGATGGCGGGGCAGAGTTCCATCAGGCCCACGAATTCGAAGTACGCGCCCTGATCAAAACCCTTGGCCGCGAAGTCAGCGACCGCAAGCGAACCTAAGGAGTAACCCGCCATGTCACGCCCTTCTATCCTCATAAGTATTGGCCCAACCGTAGCCCCTACTGTGGACACGCGGCACCTGCATTCTGTTTGCGCAAAGCATAACCTCAAGCTGCGCCGCGAGCGTTCGCTAACCATGAACCAGCGTAACCGACGACGCACCTATAAGGCCGCGCGATGATCGCCCGATATTTAGGCGCGACCGCCATCGCTCTGCCTCTGTGGTGGCTAAATGTCACCCAGATCAGCGCCCACGGTCTCAGGCTCTCGCTGGGGTTCGTCATCATCAACTCGCTATTGACCGCGCTGCTCTACTTCGTGGCGTCAACCAAACCAAAAACCCCCGGGGGAAAAAACGATGAGTAGTCGAACGTCTCTTTTAGTAACACTTTTCATTACTTTTTTCGGGGTGTTCCTGCTTGCGTGCCTAGATGCGTCTGTGTCATAGGTGTTCACGTACTGTTCTTACTGGCCACAATAACAATAAAAATGGATAAAAAGCCTAATGTTTGCACCCAATAAATTTGACGATACCAACCTTGAACAGCACTTAAAATCTACCGCCTGCGACGTTCTTGCGCAGGATCATCCCACTGAAACAACTATCCTCAACCTGTGCGATGCGCTAGTTGAATACGAACACCGAAACGGCGCAGCGCACTGGATCGACGCGCTTGTTCCGGTATTTATCCAACGAATGGAGGAAATAAAAAATGGACCGCCTTTCTAGTTTTCACGCAGCCGTCAAAGTTGCGGCGGAGCTTGACCCGCATATGAGCCTAACGCGACTGGATACGTTCCTGACGTTTGCCACGCAGCGTGACATCACATCGATGGACGACCTACGGGCCGCGTTGGCTCTAGACGGCCTGTCTAACTCAGCCGCCTACCGCAACATCTCATATTGGCTCGACCAGTCATGGCTTCGCCGCGATGGTTCTCGCCCCGAAGGCGAAAAGTTTATCAGGGATTATCCCGATCCCGCAGATCACCGCAGAAAAATGCTGGCGCTGACCACTAAAGGGTCTGCCTTTTGCCAGCGCATAGAGAAAGCAATCGACAATGGCGTATCAAAATAAAAACGGCACGTTCACGACTAAGCGCATCGTCTGCCCTGTGGCTGGTAAGGGGATCACCAAAACATTCCCTACTGTGGACGCGGCGCAAGATTTTGAGCAGCGAGCAGATGAAGCCAAGCGCGACGGTGTTGCGCTAGCGACCCTCGCGGACACGGTACTCGAAGACCGCACACTCTACGCAGTCACTCGCCGGATGTTGCGCGAGTATTACGCATTCAAGACCCCGGCGACGTATGCCACGGCGGTGGGTCACCTCAACCGCATGTGCGATCTTTTGGGTGGACAGTCCCTCATAGGGGACGTTCTAGATACGAGGGTTATCACGCGGCTGATCGAAGGCGTCAACGAGCGCGGCCAATCGGTTTCGTACATGAATCATTTTCTCCAGTATTTCCGCCGGATGAGCGCATCGTGTCTGCGCTGGGGCTACATCAGTAAAGAGGTAGAGGTGCCGCCATCGTTCAAGCGTGAGCGCACACGTTTCGAATGGTGTACGATGGATGAAATCGAGCAGTTGCTGCAGCATATGCCAAAGCGATACCACCCCACGGTTCGCTTCATCAACTCCACGGGGCTACGCCGGGGCGAAGCCATGTCGATCACACCTGAGGATATTCAGGATGGCCGTGTGCGGGTGTTGGGCAAGGGAATGAAGCTACGCTACGTCCCGCTCTCATCCACCGCCATAGACGCCCTGCACGACCAAGAGATGGTAAACGTGCGCATACCCGGCCAGCCGATCTTCCGCCTACCTTACAATTCACTGTGTTACGCCCTGCAAGTTGCTGGTGTGCGCATCGGTAAAAAGGTGGTGCCTCACACCCTGCGCCACTCCTTTGCGTCACGCCTCGCCCAGAAGGGTATGGATATCGTCAAGATACAAGAGCTGATGGGCCACGCAGACATCACGCAGACCCGTCGATATATGCACCTCGCTCCAGACTGGATGAAGGGTGTTCACAACATGTTGGACTGATGTTCTCCATTCGTGAAATGACGAATATTCGTAGCGACTCGATTGGTGGGTCGCTGTAACCTACTGATAAATAGAAACTTTTGCGTTAGTCAGGCGATGAAAAATAAGCTTGACTAGTTACCAAAACTGTCCTGCTAGCAGGTAAACCCCGGTAACGACCGCAAAGTTTCTTTTAGTTTCAACACGATGATTGCATTCGGCGCATTACTTGTTCCGTGATCATCCCGCTAAAAGGACCAACGGCATGAACATCTTTTATACCCATCACCTCCCCTCTGAGTGCGCACGCGACCACTGCGACAAGCACTTGGTAAAAATGGTGCTGGAGACAGCGCAACTCCTCAGTACGGCACACCACGTTATCGACGGGGTTGATGCTCGCCCCAACATCTACGCCAAGACGCACACCAACCACCCCAGCGCTGTCTGGGTGCGCCAGTCGATGGAACACTACGGCTGGACCAGAGACCTGCTTCAGGCTCTGGGTGAGGAATATACGCACCGCTACGGCAAGAACCATAAGACCATCCGCGAAGTCCTCCCGGCGCTGATCCTGCCGCCCAAAGGGATGCCCATGGATGGCGGCTGGACCCCACCCCCTCAGTGTATGCCGGATGAATACAAGACGCAGGCCACTGAGGTCGCCTACCAGCGCTACATCCGCAACGTCAAAGGCCACTTCTGCAAGTGGACCAAGCGCGTCCCACCAAGCTGGTTCTATTAATTTCCGGTGATACGCCGAGTTTCGTTTTCAGTTACCTATTGGAGCCTACCCATGACCCAGCTAGATATCGCAAAGATTAAAGATCACTACGCCTATACTAAAGCCGTTGAGACCTACGGTCAGGAACTCATGGACCGACAGGTGGCGCTGGAGCGCTGGAGCGGTGAGGTAGGAGAAGATAAGTTCACTCGCAACGCTGAAAGAATGCAAGCGGACGGACACTTCCACGAGAACCGCGCCGGGGTGGCTGTAGTTAACGCCCTCTTCGAACCCTATCGTGACTTGATCAGGGAAAACCTTGAATACAAGGGACGTGGTGCGCGAGCAGCATGGAAGAACCTGTTAGATGGTACGGGCCACCTCGACGCCTCAGACATCGCCATCATTGCCCTCAACACAGTTTTTGGTTTGATTGCGCGGACTGGCAAGGCACAGGATCAGCAGACCATCGGTCGTAAAATCATGGATAACCTGAAGACCGAGATTATCTCCCGAGAGTTCGCAGCGGGTGATACGCAGGGTATCAAACAACTGATGCACCATGCGCAGCGGCGGCAGGATAATATCCGCGCACTAAAGCGGGACGTTCGCGCTCAGGCTCGCACTCGTAACTTGATGACTGAGCCAGATGGCTGGGAAAAATCAGGTAACGTCATGACTGCTGGAGTAGCCCTGATCCACCTGTTGGACCAAGCCGCCCCCAACTCCATCGACATCAGCGACGGTGCTTATGAGTCGAAGAACAGACGCCACGTAACCGTAACGATCCACGCCGATTTGCAGCAACAGATTGACGACGGCATCATGAAGATTGGTGCCGACATGTTCGCGGCTATGCCCCTGCTGGTGCCACCAATGGATTGGGGTAAGGAAAACCTTGCGATGGGCGGGTACTACACCACCTATATTCGCAATTTTGCGATGGTTAAGAAATCCCGCAAGCTGTACTCAATCGAAATACAGAACACCCGTGGCGTGGAGAATGTATCCGCAGCCCTTAACGCCATGCAGCGCACTGGGTGGAAGATCAACACCAAGGTACTCGACACCATGCAGTGGCTGTTTGACCGCAAGGCTGATCTGGTCCCCGGCTTCGTCCGCGCTGACCCGCCCGTGAAGCCAGCCTTCACCCCTGAGGAGTGGGAGGCCGACAAGAAGGCCTGCAAAACTGTCCTGTACCAGTACAACGAGCAGGAACGTGCTGACCGCTCGACCCGGCTGCAAACACTCACGCTGCTAGAGGTTGCCAACAAGTTCCGCGATGAAAATCGTATCTACTTTTGTTGGGACATGGACAGCCGTGGCCGTGCCTACCCAATCACCTCCTCCCTGTCCCCTCAGGGTAGCGATTGGAATAAGCATTTGCTGCAATTTGCGCAGGGTCAGGTGATTAAGAAGGATTCCGATATGGACGGCATAAGGTTCGTTGCTGCTAACGCTATGGGCCACGATAAGTTGCCCATCAACGACCGCATCCAGTGGACCCGAGACAACATCGATGAGCTGGTGGCCGTAGGCCGTGACCCTCAAGGTCAACTACTGTGGACCGATGCCGATAGCCCTGCCTGTTTTCTTGCAGCCTGTATTGAGCTAGCCGAGTATGCCGATGAAGGTTTTGGTTACGTCTCCCGCATGCCTGTGGCTGTAGATGCCACCTGTAGCGGCCTGCAGGTACTCTCTGCGGTGTCCCGTGATGAGGTGGGTGGCAAGATGGTAAATCTCACTGACAGCCCTGAGCGGCACGACATCTACGGTGCTGTGGCTAATGGTCCATTCAAGTCCCGTCTGGAGGCTGTCGCCAAGGGTGATCTGGGGGATTACGCTGACTACGAGCAGGCCCAAGATTTTGCCCGTGCTGCACTGGAGTATGGGTTCGACCGCAGCCTGCTGAAGCGTGTGGTCATGACTGTACCCTATGCGGCCAAAGAGGATAGCTGCCGCAAGTACGTTCGCGAATACTACTACGACCGCAAAAGGATCGAGGGATCACCCCACGAAAACTTTTCCCGGTTCACCATCTTCGTCGCCAAGTTAGTGTGGGACTCGATCCCTGAGGTTGTTGTTAAGGGCTTGGAAATAATGAAGTGGTTGCAGGATGTATCCTGTGCGGCAGTAAAGGCTAATCCCAACTCTCCCCTGCAGTGGGAAACTGCGGATGGCTTTGTCGGGCGCACCAATCGGCCAAAGGAAAGCACGATTAAGCCAACTGTGTGGATTTACGATTATTCCCAGCGCAAGGCGGCGAACGCTGAAGCTGCCGCTAAACGTGTTGATCTAACTACCCGCCAGTGGCTCGATCAGGAAGACGTTCGCCAACATCGAAATTCGTGCGCCCCAAACTGGGTCCACGCACAGGACAGCACACACCTCCGTATGGTCGTGCGTCGTTGGTCTAAAATAGTCCTGCTACGGGGACTGTCCCCCGAATTTTCGATGATCCACGATAGTTTCGCTGTGGGTACGCGGGACTTCCGCGAGTTCTCTGCGGTGATCCGCGAAGAGTTCGTTAGGCTTTACGAAAACAACGACCCTCTGGGTGAGTACGAATTGTGTATGCGAGAGATTGCTGGACCCGATGTTGTTTTCCCTCCCCGCCCAACAATGGGCAACTTGGATATCCGCGAGACGCTGCAGTCTGAGTTTTTCTTTTCCTAAATCATTCCTGCTAGCGTGATTACCACGCCTTATTTATTTCCGGTAATACGCCAACCCTAACCAAAGGATTTAACATTATGGCAAAAGCACCTCGCCTCAACATCCGGGGCATTGCTGTCTTCCCCTCTCTAAACAAACCCGATTTTAAATTCGCGACAGAGCTGGGACTTTATAAAGCTGATGTTCGTCTTAGTCTGGAGGACGCCAAACCACACATGGAGCGGCTGTCCAAACTCTACAAAGAGTGGACTGGCAACGATCTAAAGCCAACGAAAACTAACCTCTGGAAATTCGAGGAGGACTCGGAAGGCGAACGAACTGGGCAGGTCGTTTTCATGTGTAAGGTGAAAAACGTCCGTACCAAAAAAGGTGAGGTCTGGGACCGTAAGCCGAAACAGTACGACACCCAAAACAATGTCATCAATGAGCAAGTATGGGGTGGTACTGAGTACATCGTCGGCGCAGAGGTCTACCAGTGGACCGCTGGGGTAGATAAAGGCATCTCGCTACAGCCGGTGGCCGTCCAGATCATCGACCTCGTAGGTCCGTCTGAGGATGCTGATGGCGGCTTCGATGCTGTGGATGATGGGTATGTTGGAGGCTTTAATGCCGACCACGCTACCAATGAGCCAGAAGCAGCCACGGCTGGTGACGCTGACGACGATAATACGGACTTCTAGCGTGGCCGTACCCAAAAAAGCTTATAAGCATGCGCGAGACAGACGCGGCAGGGCTGAAGGGTATCGCTCAGGTTTGGAACTAGACATCGCCCTCGGCTTAACGGCCTTGGGCGTTTCGTTTTCCTACGAAGAAATCAAGCTGCGCTACACCCCTCCCACCAAGGAGCGAACCTATACCCCTGACTTCATCATCACGACCCGTTCAGGCAAGCAAATTATCGTGGAATCCAAGGGGCGCTTCCAGACTGTAGACAGGCAGAAGCACCTTCACGTTCGCGCCTCTAACCCTGAGGTTGAAATTCGATTCATATTCAACAACCCAAACACCCGCATCTCGAAACAGAGCAAAACTACTTACGCCATGTGGTGTCAGCGGAACGGATTTCTGTACGCCAAGTATCATAAAGATGAGCCTGTGCCGAGAGAGTGGCTGGAGGAATGATTTATTTACGGTGATACGCCAAGCAAAACTTTTCTCAAGCGGTGGACCCTCGAACGGGAAGCGACGGATGCCATCATCATCCACTCCCGACTAGCCCCCAACAACCCCCTCGAAATGGACCGCTGGTTTCGCCGTAAAGGTTATCTGCAGTGTGGGTTCCACTACTGTGTGACCCGCAGCGGCATCACCGAGACACGCGATCACCAAACTGTAGGCGCTCACCTTGGTCAATACGACGAGACCTCGGTGGGCGTTGGCATTTTGGGTTGGGATGGCAAGCACCCGGACACTCTTGATCCACTCGCAAAGGCAAACTTCCTGACCCTCATGGAAATGATGGCGCGGGAGTACCCCCACGCGACCATTCATTCTGCCCCTGAATTTCTAGCTACGACGGGGGGATATGAACCCCTAATCGAATTGGCTACGGAGGCGAATGAGCATGTCAGAAAGTCATGAAGAATCACACTTCATTTATCATGAGGCTTGTGGAGATTGCGGATCGTCTGATGCCCTAGCGGTATATTCGGATGGAGGCACAACGTGCTTTTCCTGTGGAAAGACCCGCAAGCAGGACGGACCCATTGAACGGAAGGAGAGTAAGCAAGTGACCAACAAAGAATTTCTCACAGGCGAGTTTCGCTCGCTCCCCTCCCGTAAAATCACAGAGGATACCTGCCGCAAGTTTGGCTATTTTTGCACCACATCCGGTGAGCCTCTGCAGGTTGCCTCGTATCGTAAAGATGGAGACATCGTAGCTCAGAAGGTACGAGGAAAAGACAAACAGTTCCGCTCCATCGGCAACCCCAACCACGCTGGCTTTTATGGGCAGCAGTTGTTCCGCGAAGGTGGGAAGATGTTGGTGATAACCGAAGGCGAGATCGATGCCCTGTCTGCGTATCAGGCAATGGGCAGTCGGTGGCCCTGTGTGTCCCTCCCAAGCGGCGCTCAAGGTGCCGCCAAGGTGATCCAACAGGAACTCACTTGGCTCGAAAGTTTTGAGAAAATCGTGTTGGCCTTCGACATGGACGATGCTGGCCGTGCTGCTGTGCAGACCGTGGCCCCTCTACTCGAACCCGGCAAGGTGTTCGTCGCTGACCTCCCGGCGAAGGATGCCAACGAGGCCATCGTCAACGGCAAGGCCAAAGAGCTGGTCCAGTGCTTCTGGGATGCCCACCCTTACCGACCTGATGGCGTCATCGATGCTGCTGATCTGTGGGATGAGGTGACCAAGGTAGAGAACTTTGAGACCATCCCGTACCCATGGGAAGGCCTCAACACTCTTACCTATGGCATGCGCAAAGGTGAACTCGTTACCATCACCTCTGGTTCAGGCATGGGCAAGTCTCAGGTTACCCGCGAGATCATGTACCACCTGCTGAGTAACGGCGAGAAGGTCGGCGGTCTGTTCCTAGAAGAGAGCGTCAAGCGTACCGCGCTGGGCCTTATGGGGACGCACTGTAACCTGCCGCTGCATATCCACGGCACTGAAGTAGACGATGAGACCAAGCGTGAAGCCTTCGACGCCACCTGTGGAAACGGACGGCTGATGCTCTACGACCACTTCGGTTCGTCCGACGTGGACAACATCATCGACAAGATCAAGTTCATGGCCTCCAACGGCTGCGGCTGGATAGTGTTAGATCACGTTTCGCTTGTGGTTTCAGGCACAGAGACGAATGACGAACGCAAATTAATCGACCTTTTGATGACCCGACTTCGAACGGTCGTGTCTAGGTTCGACATCGGCATGATCGTTGTTTCCCACCTCAAGCGCCCTGACGGTATCGCCCATGAAAACGGCGGCATGGTCACACTAGCGCAACTGCGTGGCTCTGCTGCCATCGCCCAGCTCAGTGACATGTGCCTCGGACTTGAGCGTGACCAGCAAGCGGAAGACCCCGCTGAACGGCACCGCACCAAGGTCCGCGTATTAAAAAATAGGTACGCGGGATTGACGGGCGTGACCTGCCAACTGACCTACGACCCCACCACCGGGCGTCTCTCGGAATTTATTTCCGGTGATACGCCTACCGAAACCAAATCGTTTGATGATCCGTCGAACGACGACTTCTAGAGGAAGCAAAAATGACACCCGAAACATCCCGACTGCTGAAGTACCTCCGCAAACAAGGCTCAGTATCCTCTCGCGAGGGCATGCTTGACCTTAACATCGGCTCAACGACTAAGGCAGTGCATCGCCTTCGAGTAGCTGGCTTCGACGTACAGACCCACGCTCGGACACACCCTGTAACGGGGCAGTCATACGCTCGTTACTATTTGATCGAGAAATGAGGAGCGAAACAAAATGAGCTACAACTACCAAAGCGACGATATGGACGCGCTCCGTGTCACCTTCTTCAGTATGCTGGAGGACATCAACGATCTCCGCCAGAGCCTCAGCGACGCCGACGACGCCAACTTGGAACTCTACGACGACGCCAACGAGCTTGAAGCTGAGTTGGACCGCCTTCGGGAGATGTACGACCAAGACATGTTCGATGCGGCTGAGGATTACGTGGAGTTAGAGCGCTCCTACAACCAACTCGCAGACAAATACATCGATCTGCACGATTGGATTCACGACGAAGACTTCGTGGATATCCTATTCCAAAAATAGTCCCTCTAGCGCAACTAACCCAGCGAGGTAACAATGCACTCATACATCTTCGATATCGAAACCCGTGGCTTTCTGGACGGATTATCTAACCCAGACGACCTGTTCATCATCACCGCTATCAACCTCGATACCGGGGAACGTCTCGCCGCTCGACCACATGAGTGTGAGGCGCTGGCCCGTGAATTGTATGGGGCAAAGTCCCTCATTGGACACAACATCTTCGGCTTCGACCTCCCAGCCCTCCAGAAATGTTTGGGCTGGTGGGATCGACTAGAAGACCCCCGTGACGTGGACACCATGATCAACACCCGTTTGATCTGGAGCCACCTCAAGGAGCTAGACTTTGCACGTCTTGAGGGAAACCCGGACTACATCCCAAAGAACCTCATTGGTTCGCACTCACTGAAAGCTTGGGGTCTCCGCATTGGGGAACACAAAGACGAATACTCAGGTCGCTTCGATGAGTTTTCTGAGGAAATGTTTTCGTATGCCCAACAGGACGTAGAAACCACCTTGGCCCTGCACGAACACTGCATGGCGCAGAAGTATTCCGCATCAGCGTTAGACTTGGAGCAGTCCGTTGCCCGTCTTATGGCGAGGCAAGAGAGGACTGGCTTTTGTTTCGACGAACAATCCGCCGAAAAACTGTTGCGTGACTTAATGGCTGAACAAGCCGAAGTCCGTGAACGCCTCCAAGCCGCCTTCCCCCCGTGGGAAATCAAGACGCCCTTCCTGCCTAAGGCGAACAACAAAACCCGTGGCTACGTCAAGGGTGAGTGGACGTACAAGACAAAGGAAGCCGTCTTCAATCCGTCCAGCCGTGACCATATCGCAGATCGCCTTATGACCCTGCACGGCTGGAAGCCCAAGGAGATGACCGCCAGCGGCAAGCCGAAGGTGGATGAAACCATCCTCGACGCGCTGCCCTACCCTGAAGCCAAGCTACTCGCATTGAACTTCACGCTGGACAAGCGCCTCGGACAACTCGCCAACGGCCCTCAGGCTTGGCTCAAAAAGGTGAAGAAGAATGGAAAAATCCATGGACGTGTCATTACCAATGGTGCGGTCACGGGCCGGGCGACTCATTCACAGCCAAATCTCGGACAAATTCCGGGCAACCGTGCGCCTTTTGGGGAGCGCTGTAGGGGCTTGTTTGTGGCCCCTCCTGATCGTGTACTGGTGGGTTCTGATGCTAGCGGCTTGGAACTCCGTTGCCTAGCACACTTCTGCGCTCGATACGACGAAGGGCAGTACGCTGACATCGTTCTCAACGGGGACATCCATACAGCCAACCAACATGCGGCGGGTCTACCAAGTAGAGACCAAGCGAAGACCTTTATCTACGCCCTCCTATATGGTGCAGGTAACGGAAAGATAGGCTCTATCATCGGCAAGGGACCAAAAATCGGGAAGGCCTTGAAAGATACGTTTTTCGAGAAGATTCCCGCCATCGCCAAGGTTTCCGGCGCAGTAACTGCGAGGTCTATCCGCGATGGATTCCTCAAAGGCCTTGATGATCGACTGCTCCATATCCGCTCACCTCACGCAGCGCTGAACACTTTGCTTCAGTCTGCTGGTGCCTTGGTGTGTAAGCAGTGGCTCCTAGAAATGGACAGGCTGTTCCAAGAGCGCGGTCTCGACGTTCAGTTCCACGCTTGGGTTCACGACGAGGTCCAACTCTCCTGTCCTCCTGAAGAAGCAGAGGCCGTAGGCCAAGCCTGTCAAGACGCCATGCGCGTTGTGCAGGATCACTTCAAATTCCGTTGTCAACTAGACACCGACTTCAACGTCGGAAAGTCATGGTCGGAGACTCACTAATGAAAACCTCATGTTCAACCTGCGACTACTGGCGGACGCACCCTGTGATGGGTTCGCGGTGCCAGCGCTATCCCTCACCTATAACCACCCCCGGAGATTATATCTGTGGCGAATACAAGGGCGGATCAACGCCTCCAGAAGCGACTGAGAAAGAAGCAAGCCAAGGATCACCACAGGCAGATGCGCGAGCAACGCCTCCAAGTAAACGCAGTCCCAAAGCCAAGAGAGCAACCAACCCCACTATTGGCAAAAACAGACGGCCAGCTAAGGCTCATCCGGGCAATCAAGGATAACCAGCAAGTTGTTGTCAGTGGTCCAGCAGGTACAGGTAAGTCCTACATCCCTGCAGTTATGGCCGCTGATTGGCTTCGTGAGGGCAGGGTCAAGCAGATCATCTTATGTCGGCCTATGGTTTCCGTAGGGCGGTCTATGGGTTTCCTGCCCGGAGACCAGCTAGAGAAAACAATGCCGTGGATGATCCCCCTGATCGAACCACTCAATGCAAGACTTGGGAAATCCTATGTTGAGCATGCGATTAAGTCAGGGAAAATTGAAGTGGCACCGCTGGAAACCATGCGGGGCCGAACATTTAAGGACGCCTTTGTTATCCTCGATGAGGCACAGAATTGCGACATCGAAGAACTAAAGATGCTGGTCACCCGTATTGGGGAAGAGACCCAGCTAGTTATCGACGGCGACATCGCCCAATCCGACCGCAAAGATAGCGGCCTATCCCAACTCATCCGCATCGCTGAGAAGTACGACATTGGTTGCGAACCTGTGTCGTTGACGCTCGATGATGTAGTGCGCTCTGGCATCACTAAGCAGTGGCTGATCGCCTTTCATAAGGAGAATTTATAATGGATGTTGTTATCATTGGCCGCAAAAACTGTACGTGGTGTCGCAAGTCTCGAAAGCTGGCACGGGAAGTAGCGGATAAAGTCTCCTATCGAGACCTAGATGCGAAATCTAATGCAGACCTCAAGCACTGGTTTGAGATCGAAAACCTCAAAACAGTCCCACAAATCTTCGTTGATGGAAATCACATCGGCGGCTATCAGGAGTTCGAAAAATATGTACGCTGAACTCATAGATAGTATGGGTAACGACCTCACCGTTGTTAATGCTGCTCGCGTGTCATTTGCTAAGGAAGTTTCTGAGTTTTCTGAGCGTGACACCAAGCTGATTTCTTACCTTGCCCGACACAACCACTGGACGCCTTTCAGCCACGTAACGGCGACGTTCAGGGTACAGGCACCTATCTTTGTGGCTCGGCAGTTGTTCAAGCACAAGCAAGGCCTGACTGAGAACGAGGTGAGCAGACGCTACGTCTCCGAAGACCCACTATTCCACGCACCAGAGGAATGGCGGGGAGCACCTGCGAATGCCAAGCAAGGCAGCACAGGAGTGGTTGATGATCAGGGCTACTGCAACGCCTACCACGAAGACGTGATCCGGGCATCTACGGCTGCGTACTATCATCTTCTGAAGAAAGGTGTGGCCCCGGAGCAAGCCCGTATGGTTCTCCCGCAGTCCATGATGACCGAATGGTTCTGGACTGGCTCTTTGGCAGCATTTGCCCGTGTCTGTACACTACGTATATCTAAAGATGCGCAGCCAGAGTCGGGCGTAATAGCTCGGGATATCTATCGTCAGATGTCTGGCGTGGCTCCTGTGTCTTGGGCGGTCCTGACTGAGGGGTGTGTTGATGACTGATCATTCCTGCAAAGGGGACAGTCCTACACTTAGCACCAGTTATCTAAAAAATCTTGAGCGTCCCTTCAAGGAGAAGGCTAGATATCTTAAGGGTCGATCCAGAAGAAAAGGTATCCCCTTTGACCTTACGGAGGAATACCTAGAGAGAATCTGGACTGGGTATTGCCCTGTGTTTGACACTGAGCTTAGAAAACCCTTCGACCGCAAGAGTAAGCCCCACCCGGACCCCCGTGACAAACACCAGCCATCATTAGATCGTATTATTCCTGCTAAAGGGTACGTCCCCGGAAACGTAATATGGATCAGCACCATGGCTAACACGATCAAACAGAGTGCCACCGCTAACGAAATCTTAGCGGTCGGCTACTGGCTGAAAGGAGTTGAAACAGATGACTGAGATTGTTCTTATCGACGCAGACATCACCGCCTACCAAGTGTGTTCCCAAGCTGAAGTCGAGTGGGAATGGGACGATGATGTCTGGACCCTCCACTCGGACTTCAAGGAAGTAAAGGTGAAGTTCGCGGAGGCTATCCAAGCCATCATCGAGGCCACCGAAGCTTGGAAAGCCGTGCTGGCCTTCACTGGCCGCAAGAACTTCCGCAAGTCGGTCCTAGAGACCTATAAAGGTAATCGCTCTGGCATCCGCAAGCCTATGCACCTTGGTCGTCTTAAAGAGTGGGCCAAGGAAGTCTATGAGGTTCAGATGATCGACAGTCTTGAGGGCGACGACGTTCTCGGGATCATGGCGACTAACGCCCCAAGCGATACCTTCATCTACTCCGCAGACAAAGACATGAAAACGATCCCAGCGCGGCTGTGGTCCAACGATGAGCGCTTTGTTTACGAAAACGTAGAGGAAGTGGCCGACTGGTGGTTCATGTTCCAGACCCTCACAGGCGACACCACCGATGGCTACAAGGGCTGTCCCGGTGTTGGTCCCAAGAGAGCTTCGGACATCCTCGGACCCGTGGGTAACCTAACCATCGATGAACTCTGGCCCCGTGTTGTCCGCGCCTATGAAGCCAAAGCGTTAACCGAAGAAGACGCTCTACAGCAGGCTCGATGCGCACGCATCCTCCGCAACACCGACTTTAACCATTCAGAAGGAGTGTTACTATGGACACCGCCGAAATCGTAAAGAAGCCGTCCCATTACGTTCGATACAAAATCGAACCTGTAACATTCACGATGGTGAATAACCTAGACTTTGCGAGTGGGAATATCGTGAAATATTGCCTGCGAGCAGGACACAAAACCTACGAAGGCAAAACCTCCGAAGAGAGCGCTATCATCGATTTACAGAAGGTGATCCGTTACGCAGAAATGAGGATCAACCTTATCAAGGGCGAGGATATTCTATGATGGATGCGCCCCAAATTTCCATGCTGGTACTTATCGGTCTGATGTTTGGCCTAGCCCTGCTTGGACTGGCTTCTCAATGATCATGGACACACTCAAGCTAGCCGCTTTGTGTGGCCTTATCGCTCCCTTCATCATCGTCGGCGTCGGCGTGGTGTTGGGGCTTACCCTTGCCATCTCCCAGACTATGCTAGGTCTGGTGATTGGCCTTATGTCAATCTTTGGAGCAGAACAGGAAGACGAGTAGTGAAAATTTACATTCTTAGTTTCTGGGATTATGAAACCGCTGAGACGGAGACTGTAGGATACTATCAAACGAAAGAGTTAGCAAAGCTGGATGCACATGCGTTGTTTAGTCAGCTCAAGCAAAGCACCGATGACGCATATGCCGAGCTGCAATATGAAAATTGGAGCTTCGAGAAATTTTGGGACAGCTATTACTTGCGCCTTGATTCTGCCACCGTAGAAATGGATGACGAAGAATGAAACCAGAGTACAACCCAAACGGAACCCTCCGTACCACCTCCGTCCACTACGATGCGGTCAAAGCATTCACCGTGGCGATGGGTCAACCCGTCGGCGAAGACATCACTTCCCTTGAGACTGGTGACCTGCTCGAAATGAGAATGGACCTGATTGAGGAGGAGGCGTTGGAGATAGCCGAAGAACTCCCCGGCTTCTTCACTGACCGAACCCGAGAGGCTATTGACAAAGCAGCCTTTACCAAAGAGTTGGCCGACCTGCTTTATGTGACCTACGGGATGGCAGTGACGTTCGGCCTCCCAATCGATGAGGTATTCGAGCGGGTCCATAGGTCCAACATGTCAAAATTAGATGACAACGGTAAGCCGATCTACCGAGAAGACGGCAAGGTTCTGAAGGGACCAAACTACGAGAAACCGGATTTAGCGGATCTGTTTTAGAATGGCGTACCAAGTTTTGATGGCACTCGCCTTTGCTGTTTCCGCGCTCATACTTACATCGATAACTCTGACCTTACAGTCGTAGAGTTTACTTAGAAGGCCACCCCCATTGGGCGGTCTTTTAACACAACCTTAGGATAATAAATGTCATTCCAAGACACTCGGTCGGAGATCGTCCACCGACGCACTTACTCGCGCCCTCTCGATGAGGAGCGAGGTATTTTTGAAACACTCGAACAGACGACCGACCGCATCATCCAACATCAGCAATGGCTGTGGGAACGAGCGTTGGGTCGCGACCTAAACACTGACGAACTGAACGAACTCGATGACCTCTACGACATCTTCTACAAACTCGAAGCGTCACCCTCTGGACGTACTCGCTGGCTGGGTGGAACAGACATTGCGAAGACCCGAGAAGCCTCTCAGTTCAACTGTTCCTTTAATACCATCTCAACTCCAAGCGATGTCGTGGACTCTTTCTGGTTACTCCTCCAAGGCTGCGGAGTGGGTTTCAAACCTTCGGTGGGTGTGCTTCGGGGATTTCACAAACCTGTCACAGTCAATATTCAGCGATCCCAAAGACTGACCAAGGGTGGGCGAGATACCACAAAACTGTTTGGCCTCCCCCAGAAAGGCCACTACACACTCTCCGTAGGTGACAGCGCCGAAGCATGGGCCAAGTCCATCGGCAAACTCCTGACCCTCCCAGCGGACGCTACAAACCTAAAAATCGACTTCTCCGAGATTCGTCCCGGGGGTGAGCGCCTTAGTGGTTATGGCTGGATTAGCTCCGGCGATGGAACACTTGCAGAGGCTTATGAAAAGATTGCTGGTGTCCTTAACAATCGCAACGGCGAACTGCTGAATGAGCTAGATATCCTCGATCTGTTGAACCTTCTTGGAACCACTCTGTCCTCTCGACGGTCTGCTGAGATTGCCCTGTTGGACATCGACAACGAGATGGCTCACGACTTCATCGAGGCCAAGAAAGACCACTGGATCGACCGTCCTTGGCGCGGTCAGTCAAACAACAGTGTAGTGTTCTGGGACAAGCCTAACCGCTTGGAACTAGAAGGTGTGTTTGCCAAGATGATCGAAGCTGGCGGATCAGAGCCGGGTTTTATTAATGGTTCTGCCGCAAAGAAACGTGCGCCTTGGTTTAAGGGCGTAAATCCATGTGCGGAAATTATGCTCGGGGATACAAGTTTTTGCAACCTAGTAGAGATTGACCTCAGCAAATTCTCGTTAAAGAACCCCACGATCCTCAAGGTTGTCCGATTGGTATCACGCGCTAACTACCGCCAGACCTGCGTAAGTTTTAAAGACGGTGTTCTCCAGCCCGGTTGGGATGAGAGTAACGATTACCTTCGCCTGATGGGTGTTGGTATTACTGGTATCGCCGCTGCTAACCCCAGCGCAGAGTACCTACAGGCTATCCGTGCGGCTGCGCATGATGCTGCCCATGAGATGGCTGACGAACTGGGGCTTCCCCGTTCCAAGGCAATCACCACGATCAAGCCTTCCGGCACCCTGTCCAAGGTCATGAGTACAACTGAGGGCGTACACAAGCCTCTCGGAAAGTACCTCATCAATAACGTAAAGTTCTCTGTAAGCGACCCTCTGGTAGAACGGCTGAAGGATGCGGGTTACCGTAACTTTGCTGATCCATATAGTCCTGCTGACGCGATTATTTTCTCCTTCCCTGTGAAGTGGGATACCGTCGAGTTCGATCAGGTAGATGGAAAGCACGTCAACCTTGAGTCTGCTGTTAAGCAGTTGGATCGATACAAATTAATGATGGACCACTACGTGGACCACAACTGTTCGGTGACAATCTCCTACGATCCTTCAGAGATGAAAGACATCATTAGCTGGCTTTTAGAAAACTGGGACACCTACGTGGGTGTATCTTGGATTTTCCGAAATGATCCCACCAAGACTGCAAAAGATTTGGGCTACCCGTACCTACCTCAGGAAGTAATCACTGAGGAGGAATATGAGGAATACATGGCTGTACTTGGGGAAGTTGACCTGTCTGCTACGGACTTAATGGACGAACTGGAAGACCCTGACTGTGCAACCGGAGCATGCCCGGTACGATAATTTACGGTAATAAGGAAAAACCGGTGGTTAAACAACCAGTTATATCAAAACAACTAATCGCGTACCTTGAGCATGTCTTCCCTCTGATAGTTCCAGATGAGGTTGTGACGGAGTTACATACTATCAATGTAGCTGTCGGACACAGACAAGTCTTGGATCACCTACGCGCTGTGAATACACAACAAGAGGAAGAATCCTATGTGTAACATTATGGCCGCTGTAGGTGGCATCGCTCTACTCGCAATGATGGGTGGGCGCGGAAAGGGGGGCAAGGAACCATCTACTGCTCCCGTTCTCCCCACGATCAAGACGAATTATAGTTCTGATGCGAGGAATCAAGCGAATACCAACCAAGGTCTTGCTGACGACGCTATGAGTAGCCCCGCCACTTCTTCTAAAGTTGTTTCTGGGAAGAAAGCCTCGCCGGGAGGAAGCGGATACCGCAACCCCCTGAGCATCCCTACAGGCGGAAATATGGCTTCCCCTTCGCTGCCTACTATTGGTGGCCTTCGGGCTAGCAAGGGGCCGGTGAATTACTGATGATTGAACCTAACGCAACACTCGCGGGTTCCTACTCGATGATGCAAGGCCCAAGAGACGTGTACTTGGGTCGCGCACGCGAGTCATCTGCACTCACCGTCCCCTCCCTCATGATGGAAGAGGGCGTAACCGCCTCTCTCCGCATTAACACGCCTTATCAATCTATCGGCGCACGGGGTACGAACAACTTAGCCGCCAAGCTGATGATGGCTTTGTTTCCCCCTAACACGCCCTTCTTTAAACTTGGTGTAGATGACTTCACTCTCTTGCAGTTGACCAATGGAGACCCAACACAACGGGCCTCTGTCGATGAAAGTCTCTCCACGATTGAACGTGCAGTCATCTCCGAGTTGGAAGGTGAGGGAATGCGTAACGCCTTGCATGAGGCACTGCGTCATCTGATCGTCACTGGTAACTACCTGCTGGTACTGCCTAAGGACGGAAACTTGAAGGGCTATGGTCTCGACAAGTTTGTTGTATCCCGAGACCCACAGGGCCGACTCAAGAAGGTCACCATCAAAGAACAGTTTGCCCCGGAGACAATGGACCCCGGTGTACTACAGGCTGTTGGCTGGACCCCTGAATATGAGGTTAAGAACACCGCTGGCTCTAAAACCATTGATGTCTACACTTGCTACAACCTGACGATGGAACCCGGTAAGAAAACCAAGTGGGTAACCTATCAGGAAATTAATGATGTAGTTGTACCCGACTCATATGGAACATACCCGGCTGAAGCCCCTCCACTGATGGCACTCCGTTGGACCTCCGTTACCGGAGAAAGCTACGGACGTTCACACGTAGAGGAACTTTTCGGTGACCTCATGTCTCTTGAGGCTTTGCACAAGAACATCCTCGATGCCTCTGCAGCCTCTGCTCGTACACTGGTTATGGTCAACGCCAACAGCCAGACAAACAAGGCAGAAGTGGCTAGCGCCTCCAATGGCGCAGTCATTACAGGCAAGGCTACCGACGTCGAGTTTCTGCAGGTTAACAAGGCGTCCGACCTCCGGGTTGCTGAAGGTACTGCAGCCAAGCTCGAACAACGTCTGGCTCAAGCCTTCATCATGGAAAGCGCTGCTACCCGTAACGCTGAACGTGTGACCGCTGAAGAAATCCGCCTGTTGTCCTCCATGTTGGAGAACGCTTTGGGCGGGGTCTACTCGGTACTCTCTAGCGAACTGCAGCAGCCACTGGTGAACCGTCTGATGTCTCGGATGCAGAAGCAGAAGAAACTCCCTGAGTTGCCTGATGGTGTCGTGAAGCCTTCTATCGTTACTGGCCTTGAGGCTTTGGGACGTGGGCATGACCTCACCAAGTACGGACAGATGATGCAGATGATGGCCCCTCTCGGTCCTGAAGCTCTCTCTATGGTTAACGTAGGCGACCTCATGAAGCGCGTGGCTACCTCCCTTGGCATCGATGCTGATGGTCTGATCAAATCCCAAGAACAGATTCAGGCTGAACAACAGCAGGCTCAAGAGGCAGCAATGGCTCAGATGGCGATGCAAGAAGGTATGGGCGCAATGCGTGACCAAGCCAAAGCTCAAACACAAGAACAAGAATAATAAGTGAGTATATAACCTAATGGGTGAAGTAATCTCTAACACAATCGATACGAGTTCTGAGACCGTGGGGAAGACCCCCGATCAACTCGTACAGGAAGCCCATGATGCGGCGGCGGCAGAGAAATCTGCTGCCTCCTCACGTCCTGAATGGCTACCAGAAAAGTTCCAGTCCCCTGAGGATATGGCGAAAGCGTACTCTGAGCTGGAAGGCAAGATGGGCGCTGGAGACACGCCAGCAGACTCAGTGCCGACAGCAGAAACTGTGCGTGAGTCTGGTTTGGATTTGCCCTCTCTGGAAGCGGAGTACCGTGAGAGCGGTGAGTTGTCCTCAGACTCCTACGATGCAGCGGCTAAGGCTGGGTACTCGAAGGAAGTCGTAGACAAGTACATCGAAGGTCAACAGGCCGTAGTTGAGCGCCAAGTAGAAGACATTGTGTCTACGGTGGGCGGTCGGACAGGCTACGACGATCTGATTGGCTGGGCCTCGGACAACCTGTCTGAAGGTGAGATCGATGCATTTAACCGTACAATTGAAAGTAACGACGTGGATGGAATTAAGCTTGCTGTGAATGGCCTTCAGGCTCGCCGCAACTCCAACTCTCCGTCTGATCCAGTGCGACAGATCGAGGGTGGTCAAGCCCCTTCAGCAGACCGCTTCGACTCTTGGGCGCAGGTAAAGGAAGCGATGGCAGACCCACGCTACTCCACCGACCCAGCGTACAATAATGCGGTTGTCCAAAAGCTGGGCCGATCGCAACTCTAGGGTTACACCATGAAAATCTACACTGGCCCTTGGGCCTACGACCTACACGACAAGTCTGTGCCTGCCAGTGTTCGATTACGAAACATTGGGGCCATCGGTGCCAGTCGTGACAATCATGAGGCAAGGTTCGGCGCAATCGATACAGCCACACTGCCTGCCTCAGATGGTTCCCAATTACCTACCCCGGCCTTTAACTCAGTATATGGCGGTGCGGCCTATTACGGACACTACGTCATTCGACGTGCTGAAGTTAAGCCGGGGCAGACGAACATCGCTGCAATTATGAAGGCATACTCCACAGGTAACTCCGACACCTACGGTAACACTGTAGCTCGCGACGCTGGCCTTGGCATGTACGAGGTGATCGACCTATGGGGCGACCCTGCGGGATACCTCCGGCTGTACCAAGTGATGGTCGCTATGGGGAAGTGGGAAGCAGGCGCTCGTTCTAGCGCTGCTCCCGGCTTCGAAGCCTTCAACATCGTCTACGACCTGTCTGATCAGGCTGTGATCGATGAGTTATTTTGGGGGATGATACACGGCTTGCGAGAAGCTTGGCGTGACGGTGGTTATAGCATCGAAGTTACACCTGAAGAGATGACGTACCAACCCCCAGAGAAGCCTCAACGGTCTTTCTGGTCACGCCTCTTCAACGCACAGAAAGGAAAGTAGGATGCCCGGTAAAGGTCTCTACGATAACATCAACGCTCGGAAGAAAGCTGGCAACAGCCGCCCAAAGAGTAAGTCTACAGTGTCTTCTAAGTCCTATTCTCAGATGAAGAACAAGACAGGCGGCTTTAAGCCGAAAAAGAAGTGACATGGCGAAACCTGCTAAGGGCAAGGCGTCCGTAAAAGTCACTTCTTCGGGTAAAAAAGTAAGCTACGGCCAAGCAGGAAAAGCAAAAGGTGGTGGACCCCGTGTTCGCCCCGGAACATCCAAAGGGGATGCGTATTGCGCAAGGTCCGCTGGTCAGATGAAATCCCATTCCAAGGCTGCAAAGAACCCTAACTCACCCCTGCGTTTGTCACGGGCGAAATGGAAATGTTCTGGAACCAAGAGCCGTAAATGATGGAACAATTAGCATTCATTCTCACTTGGTTTGACGCAGGTAAGGCCAAGGTCGCTGCGGCATTCCTTGGTCTGGTTGCGGTTGTCTTTGTCTCTCAAAGAGCCGCTGTAAAACAACACAAGGAAAAAGAAGATGAGGACGCCGATAGACGGTCTCGCGCTGCTCTCGACGCTGCTTCCGATGGTCTGCGTCTTAGTCCTGATCAGCAGCATCAGCGGATGCGCGACAAGGGCTGGTTCAGGGATTGAGCAAGCGTGCGGCCAATGGGACTACCTCTACGCAAGTAAGTACGATTCTTTAGGCACCGTCAGTCAGGTCTTCATGAACAACACAAAACGGGAGGCCTTTTGTGATGGCTACTAAACGTAACTACCGCAAAGAATACGCGAATTATCAGTCAAAGCCTTCCCAGCGTCGTCGCAATGATGCGCGAAAGAAAGCACGGCGATTGATGATCAAAAAGAAGGGTAAAGCGGCTCTTCGTGGCAAGGATATCGACCACAAAGATCGCAACCCAAAGAACAACTCCATGAGTAACCTGCGGATCCAAAAGAGATCCACAAACCGCTCTCGGAACCAGTAGGTGGCCCTCTCCTATATTATAGGATGACCCCACTACCTCGGGCTTCTGCGCAATATCGCACAGGTCCGGGGACCGTTGCCGCTCATAAGTGGAACGGCCTTGGTGACGACCAAGAAACATATACCCCAAGACACACAAAGAATACCGATGGGCCGCTGCGGCGATAACCCTGAGAGACGCTGAGTTCACTCGCGGGGGCATGCTCTTTTCAATAAACGAAATATCTCAATTTAAGGATTAAGAAAATGGCTCAGACAGCCGCTCCTACCCCAGCTCAAGTAGCTAACTTTCCTGCGTCCATTGATGGCGCTAACGCTTACAACAACTCCCGTGACCTCCTGCTCAAAACCTTTGGCGGTGAAGTCCTAAAGCATTTTGATGAGAAGTTTTCTCTCAAAGACAAGATTCGTACCCGTACAATTTCAGGCGGCAAAACCGCTCAATTCCCGGGTATCGGCCAAGCTAAGGCTGAACACTTCGTTCCCGGCCAAGAGATCGTCGGTCAGGCCATGAAGACTGATGAGAAGACGATTTCCATCGATGACTTCTTGGTATCCAGCGTATTCCTGAACAACATTGACGAAATGCTGACGCACTTCGAGTTCCGCGCTGAATACAGCAAGCAGATGGCTCAAGCTTTGGCTCTCACCTGTGAGCGTACCTTGTTCCAGATGGCTATTCGTGATGCACGTCTCGGTGACCAGTTCAACGCTGCACAAGTACCTGGCGCTCCCGGCGTAACAGCCACTGGTGCCGCTTCTGGTGCTGGTAAGGGTATTGTTGACATGGAGAACGCAGTAACGAAGCACGTTGGCACAGGCGCTGGCGCTGCTGAACTCGTTACCTCTGCGTTTGAAGCTGCCGCGTACTTTGATGAGCATGACATCCCTATGGATGGCCGTCACCTGTACGTGTCACCACGCACCTACTACTCCCTGATTAACCAGAACGATAAGACGATTATCAACTCTGATTTCTCTGCGGGTAACGGTAACTACGGTGACGCAGTAGTCTACAAGATTGCTGGCTTTAACATTGTACCAACGAACCACCTCGCGATTAACGGTACTGCAAACTCCAACACCGGCCCTGATAGCCGTACCCCGCTGAATGCCCCTAACGGTGCAGACGCTGGCGTACCTACAGATGGCTTCGGCCAAGACTATGCTGTGGATGCATCTGACAACCTTGGTTTGTTTATGCACACAGAAGGTCTCGGCATGGTTAAGTTGCAAGACCTCACCACTGAGTCCGAATACTCAGTTGCCAAGCAGGGTACTTTGCTCGTTTCCAAGCTTCTTATGGGTGCTGCAACGCTTCGCCCTGATTGCCTCTACGAAGTTCGTAAGGCTGCTGACGCATAAGCGTTACAAATCCTACAGGGGGGAGTCCTAACGGGCTTCCCCTTAAATTCCTTCACCGAAAGGCGAACACATGATCCAAGCAACAACGAAGCTAGAGGCCATTAACTACATGTTGGCCGCTGTAGGTGAAGCACCTATTACGAACCTTAACGAAGACCTAGCGGAAGCACAGATCGCACTTGAAGTCCTCACTGCGACCTCCCGCGAAATCCAAACTAAGGGTTGGTCATGGAACACTCAGCGAAAACGCGAGTTATCCCCTACGACCTTAAAAGAAATTCTTCTCCCAGCGAATACCCTGCGTGTTGATGCGGTGTCCCGACATGATGGACGACCCGACACGACCAAGCGCTACACCGACCGTGGTGGCAAGCTCTACGATGTACTGAACCGTACCCGCAAGTTTAACGACAAGGTGGTTCTGGATTTGGTGGAAGGCTTGGACTGGGAAGACCTAACGGAGGCTGCTCGTAGGTTCATCCTACTCGATGCCGCCTCGCGATATATGCAGAACATTCTCGGGTCAGACACTGACCTGCAACAGATGCAAATCCAAGCACAACGGGCGATGGTCCTTCTTGAACAGGAAGAAGATCGCGTTGGGGATTATAACATCCTCCAAGACCAGCCCACTCTGCGCTTTGCATCGATGCGCACAAGGATTCTATGATGGCACAGATCACTGATCATATTGGCAAGCTGACGGGGGGCATTACCCAGCAGCCGCCCGAAACCCGTATTAAGGAAGCTACCCAAACGATGGTCAATGCTTATCCATCGGCTATCCAAGGGTTATCTAAACGAAGGGGCGCTGAGTTCGTTTCAAGCCTGACTTCCTCTGCTTTAGGAACCACCAGCTTCCATCACACGATTGATCGTGATCAGGCGGAAAAATACTCTGTCATCACGAATAGCGATGGATCAGTCGAGGTCTATGATCTCAACGGAGTCCAGCAGTCTGTCACGGTAAACCCCACAAGCGCGGCTTACCTGACAAGCACCGATCCTAGCACAAATATTCGTGCGGTGACGGCTGGGGACTATACCTTCCTCGCGAACAAGAACGTCACGACAGCAATCCAGACTGACACCGTTGTTAGTAACGAAGCAACGAACCACGCGGTTACTTTGGATCTCATGGATCGATTGACCAGTGAGGTGCCTTTTACTTCCGACTCAGTGTACAAAGCTGTCCTAGAGTTCAAGCAAGACGTAACGCTATCTGACAACACGACGGAAACGCTGACGTATTATCCGCTAGGGACTACAGCGGCCTATGATCAAAGGTACTACCGGAAGGCTGATCGCTACACCACTTTTAGTGGAACCAATGCTTACGTATCTTCAAACTATAGCAGCGCAACGGAGTGGGAGACTGGAGAAGCGGCTCCTACCCAACGAGACTTCGTTTATCGCCGTGGTCTGTATGAACTGGGCGGGAGACCGATAAGCATCTACTCGAACGTAAGCAATTTCTCGAACGTCACGGGATCTTGGATCAACCTAGATTCGACGGACCCTGCGTTCTCTGTAGCGGCTGCTGCCATCAGTGGCGGTCTTACTGAGTCTGGTGATAATTTCAATGTTTCCAATGGCTACAAGGTTCTACGCTCAACCAATAGCGACGCTGCGTCTAGCAGTGCAGCGGTAACTCACGTTGCTTTACAACTGCGAGATGGTCAGGCCGCAGCATCCACAGATACCGTCACGGGTCATACGCTTAGATACGCGGATATCTATGCGGCACGTCTTGCCTCCTTGACAGGTAGTAACAGAATGGAGGCTATTGATAGCGAGGGTACTACTCATTATCTCGGGATAACTAGTGCCAGCTCGAACTCAGCGGGTAATGTCACAATTGCCACTGACTCAGCTTGCTACATCAGTAATGCGTATGAGATCTTCAATGGGGCGACCTACACGACGTACTCCGCGTTTACCGGGGTAAGTACTGCCAAAAGTCAGTCTGTGTTTCCGCAGAACACTGCAAACCCGTCTAGCTACAGACTTGAGATCATCATTGGACATGACCGAGTGTTGTCTACAGGTGCGACGGAGCGGTTCTTCAAGAAATACACGGGGACTAGGGTTGATAACGGCAGTACAACTGCAAACATCGTTTACCAGCTCCAAGGCGCAGGGGGAGCCAACCTGTTCCAGCCAACGGACAGTGAGGGCACTCAGTTTCAAGTAGACCTATCCACCACGACTTACGACGCAAACACAGGTGAGATAAAGATCTCAAGTACTACAGACTTCTTCATCTATGGCGTCAATGAACTGTTGAATAATGTACCGATCAGTGAGGTCACTCCGACTTTCTCAGGCCGGAAAGTTACAGACTTTGACGACCTAGCCGACAAAGGATCCGATGGTGAGGTAGTACAGATTACAGGCCAGAGCGCAACGGATGAAGATGACTACTTTGTCACGTATCAGGACGGTAGATGGACTGAGACCTTAGCACCACAATCAGCAGAACAGTTTGACACCTCCACGATGCCACAAGCTCTGGTGCGTGGATCAGATGGTAACTGGAGTGTAGAGCCATATAACTGGCGAGGCCGAGAGGTTGGTAGTGCTATAGCGAATGAGACCCCAAGTTTTCTGGGTAAGGGCATCACTGATTTGTTCTTGTTCCAAGGTCGGCTCGGGGTTTGCGCTGGTGAGTCCGTGGTCCTGTCAGAGGTTAATTATTATGAGCAGTTTTACCGCTCTACCTGCATACAACTTGAAGACGACAATAGGATTGACGTTGAGTTGCGGTTTGGTCGTGTAGAGCAAGTCCACGCAGCGTTGGCCGTTCAAGATGAGCTTTTGCTGTTTACCGATAAGGGGCAGTTTTCGCTCAACTCGAACTCCCAAGCTCTGACACCTAAAACAGTCTCAGCCAAGCAAATCGGAGACTACCAAACCTCAACAGCGGTTCGTCCCCATGCCATCGGTCAGTCTGCCTTCTTTACGGCTGAAATTGGCGGATACACGCAAGCCCGTGAGTTCTTCTTGGGTGCTGCTCAAGATGACCGATTGTTGTCCTCGGATTTAACGATCCAGTGTCCGCAGTTCATTACGGGTGATGCTCGCTACATCCAAGCATCTCGCGACAATAAAACTGTCTTTGTACTCAATCGAGCAGACCCTCAATCTATCTGGGTCTACAAGTTCGAGTATGACGGACAAACTAAGGTCCAATCTGCGTGGTGCCGCTGGGATTTGAGTATCGGAGATATCGAATCTATCGGAATCTACGGCAACTATCTCTACTGCGTGTCTTCCCTTGGAACTGAGCGTGAACTCACTAAGATTGATGTTCGCGATCAACCAGACCTATTTGGGTATGAGTTGCTACGTCTCGATATGCAGGTAACCCCAACAAAGACATTCTATCAGAGTGGGATATCTTCAAGCGGTGACCCAGAGACACTTCTAACCATTCCCTATGACGGGACCAACCTCGTAGAGGTGTGGGATTTGACCAGCGGACATACCGTAAATATCGACCGCTATACGGAGGGTGGAAACCTCTTCGTTAAGGGAGATTATTCGGCTGCTGATCTTGTTGTGGGCATTCCCTACGATATGGAGGTGAAGCTCTCGACCCTCTACATGAGGGCGCCTCGGAAACCTCAGGGTGAAATCTTGGTTACCGATGGGCGACTGACAATCAACTATATCAACATTGCCTACACTGACACTGCCACGTTCTCTGTGGATGTCTCAAGCCGTGGGCGTCCAGCCAAAACATATCATGCTGGCCCTCGCGTAGGCTACACGTCGTCAACCTTTGGTGACCTCCCGAAATCTTCAGGGACATTGCGTGTGCCTGTAATGACTCGGAACGATAATGCAGAAATTACCCTCAGGAACGACAGCCCATTCGGCTGCACGATCCTCCACGTCGATTGGTTCGGCAAACACAACCCTCACGCGCGGCGAGTATAACGCTCGCCCAGCGACACAAGGTGACATCGGGGCTATTGCGGCCTCGATGCGCCACGCTGATAGACGTGAGATCATGCTCCTATCAGGGCAGGAGCCTAAGCAAGCCCTGACAGAATGTTTTGAGCAGTCCACAGTATGTCGGACGCTCTCCCACAAAGACACCCCACTGATCATGTACGGGACCACCAAAGACGGCATCGTCTGGGGCTTGGGCAGTACAGCAGTAGATAAGCACGTCATGGGGTTTTTACGGGTCTCCCGAGATGAAGTTGAGATACTTCAGGGTGACCATAGCCAAATCTACAACTTCGTCCATGCTGACAACGAGTTACACCTAAAGTGGGTGGAGTTTGTCGGCTTCGAAATCTTTGACCGCGTGGCTCACCCTAGCGGTGAACCAGTTCATCCAATCCTTAGGAGCAAATAATATGTGTGGTATCGGTCAGGTACTCCAAATGGGCTTCGGAATGATGTCCTCGGCTGCGCAATCGAAAGCGCGGATCGAAGAACAAAACCGACAGTATGAAGCTAACAAATTAGCTGCTGAAGCCAGTTACGGCGCAGCGGTAGAAACTTCCTCCCTGAAGTTCCTGCAGAATAACAAAAAGATTCGACAGCAAGGGTTCGACTTCGAACTCATGGGGAAGCTCTCCGAGTCAAACCTATCGGCTCAGGCGGGTAGTTCTAACCTCGGTGGTGCGTCTATCCGTGCAACGATCAACGATGCTAAGGGCAAATGGTCCAAGGATGCCCGTCGATTTATTGATGAGCGTAAGAACCTTGCAGATGCCTACGAGATGGACCTGCACAACCTTGAGGTAACCAAAGTCAACCAGATCAACACCGTGATGCAAGGCCGCTGGACGGCTGGTGACACGATGGCGATGTTGGCCCCTGTCGTTAATGGGTTCTCATCACTGATGATCCAAGGACAGAACAATAACTACCAGCAGCAGCGCATGAGCCAGATTGGTCAAGTACCGGGGTCCATGATGAGCGGCGGCATGAGCGGCGGCATGGGCGGCGGCTTCATGGGCCAAGCAATGAACCCTTATGTAGGATAATAAGATGGTAAGAGGTCCAGTACAAATACAGGGCCGGGGTGGAGCAGCGTCTGGTGAGGTGGGTAACCGCGCTCAGTACATGCGCCCCGCACTCGACAATCAAAACTCCCGAATGCTCGCTAAGGCATTCTCACAGATTAACTCTAGCCTTGGACGTATAGCCTCCAACGAGTCTCGTTTGGCAGAGCGACAGCGTAACGACGAATACAAAGATTCTCTGGCGTATCAGCAACAGCAGAAAGAGCTTGCCTCTCAATTGGGCGCACTGTCCGCTGTTACAGGTGATGAGTACATTGATCAGTTCTGGAACAATCCAGCTAATCTGATGGCGTACAATGAAAGCAACATCATCGGACAACTAGATGAAGACCTTGTAGGTATGATGAGTACCATTCAGCAAGACGATAACTATGGGAACCCTCAGGGCCGCGCTGCGCTGCAAGACCAGCTTTCTACCTTCGTTCAGGAACGTATCGAGAGTACCCCAGCGGAGCTACGCCCTGAAGTTTTGGCCCGGTTTGCCCCTTTAGCAGCTAAAGTTCTGGCTGAAAGTGATGCACTGGCGGTTCAACGTGCCGATGCAGAGATTATATCCAACTTTGAAAAGGGTGTAAGACGCTCTGCTTACGAAGCTGGTGACTATTTGGAATATGGCGCGAGCTTGCTGGAACATCGTCAGCAGATGGTGGGGATTAAAGGAAGGGAGCGAGGTAACGCAATGTTCCTAGATGTCTTCTCCACTGAACTTAAAGAGGTAGTGTGGCAGTCGGACCTAGAACATGCGGGACGGGTTTTAGATTATGCTACGCAGCTAATGAGTAATGAAGACTTCATGGACCAGTTTGGTTCGGGGCAAGGCGGCGCTCAAGAGTCAATGAAAACGGCTTTCAAGGACGCTCAACGTGACTATTCTGCGGCGGTGAAGGCTGCGGCTACAGAGCAGGAACGTCAACAGAACGAATCAAACAAAGCGTTCCTAGAAGGCCAGTACGCTAGCGTGAGTGATCCGGGTAATACAGCCGAGATTGGTTCTTACTTACCTGCCTTTAGGGAACAGTTTGGACGTGAGGAGGGAACTGAAAAGTGGAAAGAGTTCAAAGACATACAGCAAACATATATTAGTGCCAAAACTTTCGCAGATGACGATCCCTTCTCTAAAGGTCAATCTGCACAATCTCTTGTGGTGTTTAAGGCTGAACTTGCTGAAGAAATTGTTAAACCAGACTTTGACAGAAGTGGGTTCATGGCAGGAAGGCTACCAAGCCTGACGGAAGCAGATGGCATAAAACTAATGAGTTTTGTTCCTGAGGTTCCTGAAGCAATCGAACATCCTTTCGTGAAGTCTCTTCTAAAGGATTCTGCAGCGATGGCAGACTTAGCTGGTCAGATAATGGGCGATACGTCTATGGGTGTTACGGGAACCACAACACTCTCTCGATCTGAGATCAAACGCCAGTATGAAGCCAAAATTCGAGATCTTATTGAACAAGATTCTGCAGGCTGGAAAAAAGCATTAGCTGAGGGAACTGTAGATAAATTTCTAAACAATATCATGGACCAGTCTTCGGGTTACATTCTGGACGGACAGTTCGGGTCCGTGGACGATGTAACTATCCGCCAAGAGTTGAACAAAAAAATCCAAGACCCGTCAGATCTTCTGATGCTTTCTAACAATGTAATCTTCCGTAAATACTTCGCTGATGAATCAATGATCCAGATGCTGGTTGAGTACGAAACCGGGTTGATACCTGTCACCGACACCGATGAGGACTTGGAGCTTGCTTACAATTTTGGGCCTGTAGGTTTGATCGATGTCAACCCGTATGAGCAGCAACCGGGAGAAAGCGTAGCTGACGCTCTAGAGCGTAACTTGGGTGTAGATAACCCTGCTGCGGCTATGGCTCGTTTTGAAGAAGCTCAGGGTCTCACTAGAGAAGCTCTGCAGGACGATGATGGTGATGGGATTATAAACTCCCGTGAACCTATCTTCGAACTGGATGCACCGTCGGAAACAGGGCTTAATCGGGAGACACTCGGGATCGACAACTTGAAGTCCCCTACACAGTCTTCAGGTAAGAAAGTTCCGGCCTCAATCCGCACGTTTAACTTTGGCGGAATCGGCAGGATTACTAACGGTAAAGGACCGGCTAAGTTTAAGAAAGCCTTTGGCGAGAAATCCTCTATCAACCTGAAGGCCTCTTCGGGTGGCCGTATTGACACCCCCTCGTTCGATACCATCGAGCAGGGAGTTCAGTATCTTGGCTTCTGGATGGAGCATCGTAAGGTTAAACCAACGGTCAATGACCTTATCAATAAATATGCCACAGGAAACCCATCGGATTACAAGAAATACGTGGTTGAGCAGACAGGGTTTAAGCCTGCTGCTGCACTGACAGATGAACAATTAGCAGAAGCGGCTATCGCTATGTTCCAGTGGGAAGCTGGAGCAAGAGACGAAGAAGCGCAGGAAATGCTTAAAGACATCATGTCAAAGACAGACGTAGCAACCAACATCCAGTTGGGTAAGAAGCTGTATACAGACAACTAAGAAGGAAATGCCTCAATGGTAGAAATCAAAGCTGATGAATCTATCAGTGGCTTTGCACAAGCGGCCTATATGCGGGACGCGCAACGTAACCCTGAGCCTGAGCCTGAGCCTGCAACGGCTCCAGAACCTCAGGTAAACCCAGAACCAGCACCTACTGTTGAGGACGTTCCTCGTAGTGAACCTGTAGAAGAACAGGGGGAGGCACAGGTTGCCTCTCCTTACCTAAAGCAGAGCGAGAGTGATCCTAAGATTATCTCCGAAATGCTGCATGTAGAAGAACACCGACGACATGTTAACCGCCTCGTTTATGGGGATCAGGCAATTGCGGATGCATTTCGCCGCAGGGCTGAAGGTACTCTCAACTACAAACTCGAAACGTCACCTTACCAGCCCCTTCCTCATGTAATGAGCCTCATGGCGCTGACAGGGGAGAACCCTAAGGTAGTCGGTTACTACCTTGCAGCAAAGACCAGTCCTCGGGCTATGGCCGCTCTTGAGAACCGTCTTGGGGAAGCTCGTATGAACAACCTGCGGTCTTCCTTTGCACTGCACGAAAAATCCCAAGAACCTAAAGGCCTGCTTGGAACGGTTGCGGGTGATATCGGCACGTTCTTCGGCGAAGGTGAGTTTGCCTTGGCCCCTCTTGCAGCTATGGCAGGAATCGGTGAGAACGTCCGGTCCATGCAGATGGGGTTCGCTGAAGGTGTAGCTAATCGCATAGGCTCTGAACTAAATGTTCAGGCCCGTATTACCCCTAAGACTGATGAGGAACTTGCATGGCTCGATGAGCGTATGGAACGTCGGTGGATTGCGGGTGGTGGTGAGAACAAGGTGTTTGCTGACAGGACTCTCGGAAAGTCTGAAGTTATGGATATGCCTGCAGACATCTATGATGAGTGGATGACTATGTTCCGCCCTAATGAAGAGCGTATCAAAGACCTGTCTTTAGAGGGTTTAGGGGAGACCAAAGAGGAACTGATGTCCAGAATTGACTCTGGAACTGGTCAGTTTATGGCTCTCGCTGGCGAGTATATCGGAACCTACGTTGCAACTCCGGGTTTCTCCAAAGGGGTAACAATGCTTGGTCGAGCCGTAAACGGTCTGACTAAAGGCGCAATCACAGATGCGGTGGTCTACAACGAAGGCGACATGAACGTATCAGCATGGATAGCTCACTCCGGCATTCCGGGTGGAGAAGTATTGGAGTTCTTGGCTACGGACCCTGATGACAGCGAAATCATGAACTTTGCAAAAGTTCTTGCAGAAGGTGGTTTCATCGGCACGGGGTTTGAGGCCTTAGGTTTTGGTCTCGTAGCAATCAAGAACGCTAGCAAAGGTAATCACACGAAGGCTTTAGAGAGCGTAGCCAAATCTGTTGATGCCGAAGCTAAGGTTTCTGCGAAAAACGATGAGAAATTTGTAGAGTCAATTAACGAGCTTCGCGCTAAAGCTGACGAACAGCATGTTCAAATCGCTGATGGCGCAGAGAAAACCGGGCAGATGACCACCAAGGAAATCTTCCAGTTTGATCGAGACAAAATACCTGATTTCGTTGATGAGGATGAACTAGTTCTGGATGCAGCAACCGCAGTTGTTCGGGTTGGGACAGCCTCGGGTGTAAGCTCGAAACAAATGGAAGTAATCTTCGGTGCGGAGTGGCTTGGTGATGCCGCAGACGTTCCTAACGGCAAGCTAGGTAAAATGTACGAAGTCGATGCAAGGGAGATGTACGACATCATTGCCACAAGGTTCGCCAAAACAATGGAAAAGCTTCAGAATGAGCCTGTGTCCATGAACATGTTCAAAGGCATGGCCTTTAAGTTATTGGACCAACTCGATGAGGACATGATCGACTCCGCGCTGTACGGCAAGGTCCGAAACATGGACCCCAGTGAGTGGTCCACCAACGATGCTGTCAATATCTTTGCAGCCGCCTCGCTTCAAGACATGTACGTTGAAAGAGCAAATCAGATTATTGCGGACTTGGCGTCAAATGCTGATCAAATGGACAATAAACTGTTCCAAGAAAAGATGAAGCGAATCAACGTACTACAGGAACAGGTGGCCCGGCTCCAAGTGGGCATAGCAAAGGCAGGCACTAAAGGTTCTCATGCGATGCACGCTCTAAAGCGGGTAAAGAAAGCGGAAACAGAACTGGCCCGTAGGGAAGCCGACATTAAGTGGCAGGCCAGCCGTGGCCTAATCTCTGACAAACGCATGGTACAACTGTTAGGTTCAGCCTTTAAGAACGCAACAGACAAGCGCTCAAGAGCCAAAGTCTTTAACGAGATTTCAACCAAGCCTACCACCTTGGAGAAGCTTCTACACATCTCCAATGCTAACCTACTGTTCAATACAGGTACGCAGAGTTTGATGCTCATAGGTAACTTTGTACGGGCGACCATCCGTAACCCTATGGCTAACCTGATCGAGGCTGCGGTGGTTAACCCTATCGAGGGTGTATTGGGCCGTGCCGATTGGGCAAAGGCGTCTGGTCAGTCCTTCAAGAGGTTCTGGCACTCTTACGGGGCTATCGCACAGTCGATGCCTGATGCCATGACTGCCTTCAGTAAGTTCTGGCGCAGAGGTAAGTCTCAATTCGGTGAGAACTCCATGTTTGACGACAAGGGTTACTACACCAACAAGACACTCAAAGAGGTCCGCCAGTCTAAGGCAGAAGGGTCTCTGGATCATGGCATGAAGGCTGCGGAACACGTTTACCGCTTCATGGGGGCCGTGGATGAGATGTTCAAAGAGATCGTTATCTCCTCTGAAATGGCTACCCATGCCCGTGCAGGAACATACGGTGACGACTTTATGAAGCTGGCGCAGAAACGTAAGCTCACCAACGCCGATTTTGAGGCATATCTCATGAAGGAAGGCGAGGAAGCTGCGTTGTCCATGCGGTCCACTGACGGTCGAATCATGGATTCCTATGCGAGAGACGTAGCTCTGGACACTATGTTCCAGTCTGATGCAGCCGCAGGCTCCCTCAACAAGGGCATCAAGTCTTTCATGATGGGACGTACCACCCATGCCATGATGCTGCGTTTGTTCTTCATGCGGTTTGTGACCACCCCACTAAACGTAATGGAAGAACGTATGGCTACCGCGTTGTCGCCGTTCCTGCTCGTAGCTGGAGATAACAAGGTCACCGACACTTTCTTTAAGTTAACGGCTGGTAAGTTCCATCGCGACCTAAAGGCGGTGCTGGACGATGGGTCTCCTGACATGCGTGTGCGCTCCCGTACCCGTGCTATTCTCGCAGCTAACTCCATCTTCACTTCTATGGGTTTAATGTCAGCGATTGGTCTTCTCAAAGGAGACGGAGATGAGGGTCTCATTGACGTTGACCCTAAGTCTAGAACCTATGGTCAAATCCGTATCCGCTACCCCAACGGTAAGAAAAGGTATCTCAACACGCTTGATATGGAGGTGCCGTTCCTTAACGCATTCGTCTTTGCGCGTATGGCTGCGGAACACGTAAAGCATGCTCAGGATATCGAACAAGCAACAGAATACCTCGACACTGTTGGGGCTATCACTGCGATGTACCTTAACCAGACCCTAGAGAAGTCCTCTCTTAAAAACATGACGGACAGTTTGGCGGTTATTTTGGACGATGGCTTCAAAGGTGGAGGCCAGTTAATAGCGTCTAACCTTGCGACAGCCGTGCCGTTCAACTTTTGGCTATTACAATTAGCTGACCTTACGGGCGGCGGAGAGTTCCAAGGAAAGCCAGTCAACTTCTATGAGAGACTGGGTAAATCCATTGGCCCTCTCAAGCTCATGGGCTTTGGGGCTATCAACCAAGAACGTGATGCGCTGGGCCGCTTGCAACCTTCGCACAGCCGGGGGTTCATGCCGTTTGTATCCCGTGAGTTTGCTGTAGATGCACTCTCAGATGAACTTGCGGACATCCAAGAACAAACAGGAACTGACTTTCTGTCCCCTACCTTCGAGCGGGACGGAATGCCGTACCACAAGATGAAGGCTCAGGACGGTCAGTCCGTATATGACTTCATGCAAGAGTCCATCTCTCAGGGTGACGTTAAGATTAACGGAATGACCCTAGAGCAGGCCGCTAATGCAATGATCGAAGGCGACTACTACCAGACTGAGCATAGCAAATGGAGGGCGTTACTGGCTGAACGGCACGTAAACAGTAAGAGCCAGCCCATTCTCAAAGTTGGAGGAGCAAGCGTCAAAGACCCAAGGGTCAAATTGTGGCGTGGCCTCCTGTCTCAGTACCGGGATGCCGCCCTGAGGTACGCCTTAACCAGCGTAGGCCCAGAGATACGCAAGGAACTTGAGGAAGTCTATCAGACAACCGGATGGACCGACGCAGAGAAGCGCTTCGTCGCTGATCAATTTTAACCTAAGGGGGTCCAAGCGGCCCCCTACTCTATTCTTTAAAGGATTTGATGATGTCTGATACGGTAAATGTCTACACCGCTGACGGTGCGACGACTGATTTTACCATCGCCTTCTCGTATCTCGACGATTCATTCGTCGTAGTGAAGGTGGAAGACGAAGGTTTCGCAGATGTAACTGGGTCTCACCCCGGAAGTCTTGTAGACGCCTCGACATACCGCTTTGATGCGAACGTACCAAACAACTTCCGGGTAACCTTTACCCGAGATACCAACCTCTCCACTGACCTCTTTACATGGGCTGCGGGTGCAATCTTCCGTCCTTCGGATATCGGGGACTCTATGAAGCTTCTCCGCGACTACACCGAAGAAAAGAACGATCAGACCTCGAACACGGTGATCAACGCCCAGACGGACGCTGTGACTTCCGCTACGAACACCTCGATTACCAAAGCATCTGAAGCCTCTGCGTCTGCTACGGCTGCGTCAGGTTCTGCTAGTGCTGCTGCCGCCTCCCAAAGCGCCGCTGCAACCTCAGAATCCAACGCTTCCACAAGCGAGACTAACGCTGCTGCGTCTCAAGTAGCCAGTGCTGCCTCTCAGACGGCTGCGGCTTCCTCAGAATCTAACGCTTCTACCAGTGAAACCAACGCTGCGGCGTCTCAAGTAGCTGCGGCTTCCAGTGAGTCCAACGCTTCTACCAGCGAAACGAATGCTGCGGCATCTGCGGCGTCTGCCGTATCCGCCCGTGACATTGTTCGTGAGGTTATCCTTGGGCAATTCGCAGACGATGCTGCGGTAGACACCTACCTCAGTGGCGTTAGCTACACCAAGGACGCTGGTGACCTTTACTTCAATACGACAGATGGTCGGATGAAGGTCTACACTGGGTCAGCTTGGAGTGACATTGCTAACACTACGTCCTCTGCATCTGCGACAGCCTCTGCAACAGCGGCTCTAGCTGCACAGACGGCTGCTGAAGCTGCGCTGAACACGTTTGTAAACCAATACCTCGGCTCCTACGCCTCTGACGCTGCGGTCAACGCCGCGAAGGCAAGCGTATTGTCTGCTGGTGACATCTACTTC
>ENA-OQVM01000905-OQVM01000905.1-marine-metagenome-genome-assembly--contig:-NODE-905-length-42309-cov-10.560381_pt1 | contig 42309 bp, 35 predicted proteins | sample MGYA00237776_ERZ505498 | MGnify/ENA primary metagenome ERZ505498 (study PRJEB26159, sample SAMN06265151) | marine metagenome | isolation source: Helgoland LTER site | place: Germany:Helgoland, sampling...
CAAGACGAACTGGCCCAAGCCTTTGGCATCACTCGGCAGGCCGTCATTGGATGGGAGCGAAAGCGCAATGAAGCCGTGCCCAACAGCCCAGCCCGCCTGCTCAGACTTCTATACGACGCACAAACCAACAGCGGCATTTTCGGCGCATCATCCATCGAAAGCCTTACAAACCTCAACAGCGCCCCAATGATGCCCATCGCGCCCTTCGAACACCAAGACACCAACTGGCAACAAGCCGAACGGACAGCGTAGAGGCGGCAACAATAACAAAACGCCCTAACCTCTGATTTCTTCCAATGGGAACGCGAAAACACACTAACCTTAACGCGGAAACGATACCGTGTTTGACCGTTAAAAAAATGAAACAGTGCTCTACTGGCTTTTGAAAGCCCACATTTTCCATTTATCTCACGGAGCTTTGGCGGTTTACTTGGCTAATAATTCCCCTTCACCCGCTCCTTCGTCGGATCGAAGTGGGGGAAGCCACAGACGGTGGCGGTTAGGCGTTTTTGGTGGCCGTCGAGTTGGCCGACTTCCAGTGCCGTACCGATCTCGGCGTGTTCCACGTCCACCCGGGCCAAGGCGATGACTTTGCCCAAGAACGGCGACTTCATCGCGGAGGTTACCTGCCCCACCTGCGCCTTACCCACCCGAATGCAGTCCCCCGATGCCGGGACAAGTCCGCTGTCGATGTCCAGACCCACCAACTTTCGCTGAGGCGAGGCTTTGCGGCGTTCGAGGGCGGCGCGGCCGGTGAAGTCGTCGTCTTGGGTCTTCAGCGGGACCGTGAAGCCAATACCAGCCTCGAACGGGTCGGTTTGATCGTCGAACTCGTAGCCGGCGAAGATCAGGCCGGATTCAATGCGCAGCATATCGAGCGCTTCCAGACCCGTGGGGATCATCCCCTGCGGCTCACCCGCTGCCCACACCGCATCAAACACCGCAACCGCGTCTTTGGGGTGGCAAAAGATCTCGTAGCCCAGCTCGCCTGAATACCCCGTCCGTGACACCACCACCGCCGGGCCGTGATAGTCGCCAATGCGCCCGATCGACAGCCGGAACCAGCCGAGCTCTTCCACGCTAGGCTGGGTTGGCGGGGTCCAGATGACGTCTTTTAGGATTTCGCGGCTCAGCGGGCCTTGGACAGCGATGTTGTGCAGCTGGTCGGTGGACGAGCGCACCCAGGCGTTCAGCCCCCGTTCCTCGGCCTGCTGCTTCAACCACGCGCCGCTGTCATCATTGCCGCCGATCCAGCGGAAGTTGGTATCGCCCAGCCGGAAAACCGTACCGTCATCCACCATGCCGCCGTGGTCGTAGCACATGGCGGTGTAGACCACCTGCCCCACCGACAGCTTCTTCATATTTCGCGTCACGCAGGCTTGCATGAGCGCTTCGGCGTCTGGCCCTGTGACTTCGTACTTTCGCAGCGGGGACAGGTCGAGCACGACCGCCTTTTCCCGCGCGGCCCAGTATTCTTCGATGGCGCCGTGGGCGGTCATCTTGTTTGCCAGCCAAAAGCCATTGTATTCGGCAAAATCGCGCGTGTGCGCCGCGAAGCAGCTGTGAAAGCCTGTTTCCTTAGTCTCTTCCAACTCTGCCTCCGGTGATTTGCGCCAGCCAATGGATTTTTTGAAGGGTTCTTGTTCGTCGTAGACCCGCACTTGGATCTCCGTCGGGTTCCAGCCGTTTGCCGGATCAACGTCACAGGGACAAGCCGAGGACACGGCGACCAGATCGGTCAGCGCGCGCATCAGCACGTAATCCCCGGGCCGCGACCACGGCTCGTCCATGCCGATGGCGTTGGTGTCATCGAGCATGGTGTTGAAGAAGAAGTTGATCGCGGGCCAGCCGGTCTTGGGCGCGATGCCATAGTGCGCGACTTCGCGGGTGATGTTGTCGGAGCAGTTGAGGTGCCCGGGATAGCCCAGCTCCTCATAATAGCGCGCTGTGCAGGCCAGCCCAAAGGTGTCGTGCTGCCCACAGGTGTCCTGCACAATCTCCAACAATGGCTCTTGATCGACCGTAAAGTACTTGGAGAAGATCCCCGGATTGGGCCACAGCCCGCCCATGAGCGAGCGTGTGGTGGTGGGGTCGATGTCTTGGGCGATGCCACGGTCCAGCGCACGCCGGGAGAAGGCTTGGAAATCCGTACACTCGCGGCCTTTGACATCGAGGATTTGGATGAACTGCCCCTTTTTGACCTCATAGGTCTTGGCGTCGCCGGGATCGATCTGGAAATCCTGCAGCGCATCGGCCAAGGGCGGAGAGACGCTTTCCGCGGTGCGCACAGGCCGGGGAGAGGCGCGGCGGATATAGAGCGTGATGTCGGTGGCGGTATCGTGCGCGCCGGGATCCATCTGGGATGGCACAGCGCAGGCGATCAGCAGGCCGTCGCGGTCGGCGAAGCAGGTTTCATGCGCGCCGCGCGCGGAACCCTCGCCAAACAAGCGCGCAGCCTTGGCATGGCGGAGCTCAAAACCCGCTTGTGCGAGCGCACGCGTGACCCGCGCACCGGAGCCATCCGGGCTGGCGAGCGCAGCGGCAATGCCCGTGGCCGTCGTGTCAGAGGCGCTGGACGTCAGCCCCAGCGCGCCAAGGTCGGAACTGCCATTGGGGGCAAAAAAGACGACTTCGGCCGGCTGCATACCATCGCGGTCCACCAGCGTGATTTCATCGCCCTTGAACACCTCGACCGAGCGTGTGCCGCCCGCCGGGATGGGATGCCGCTCGACGCCGTCCGGCAGGATGGGCAGCGCGGGATGGATGATCCCGGCGCGTTCGGTTGGTCGTTCAAAGGCTTCCAAGCCACTGGCACCAAAGACCATGATGCACTCCCCCCTTTTTTCGGTCGGACCTCAGCCCAGACCCAAAGCCTTTTTCCGGCGCTTGGCCCATTCGAGAATGGCCATGTCAAACGTCAGTGCCATCAGTGAAACATTAATGCCCAAGACGATGTTCTTCCCCAAATCCGTACCCGCGAGCGTACGCTGCAGCTCCTGCCCCAAATCCTGCGTGCCGATAAAGGCGGCGATGATCACCATGAAGAACGCGAACATAATCGCCTGATTGAAGCCCACAGCCATGGTCGGCAGCGCCAGCGGCAAACGCACGCTGACGAGCTTTTGCAGGGCATTGGCACCGGACATGTCCGCGGCCTCTGTCATCTCTAGCGGGACGGCCCGCAACCCTTCGATGGTGTAGCGGGTCAGCGGGACCATGGTGAAGATCACGATCGAGAACACCACCGCCACGTCATTCACGCCAAACAGCATGATCGCCGGGATCAGATAGATAAACGATGGGAAGGTCTGCGCTGAATCACAGGTCAGCAACACCCAGTTCGCCAGCCGCTTGTTGCCTGAGGCCATAATGCCCAGTGGAATGCCCAGCAGCATAGAAATCGTTACGGCCGAAATCACCGTGTAGAGGGTAATGACGGAACGATCCCACCAGCCCGACAGGGCCACAATTCCAAAGAACACCGCCGCGTAGATCGCAGGCTTGCGCCCACCCAGCCAATAGGCCAGCGCCACAACCATCATAATCAGCGCCGGGGTTGGCACCCAAAGCAGCGCATTGCGGAACGGGATCAGCACTTTGACGTTCAGGAACCAACGCAGCCAGCCTGTCACCGCTTGAATTGAGTCGATCTCCAGCACACCTTTGATCCAGCGGTCGATCTCGCGGCCCTTGGACCAGGATTGCTTGCGGCCCACTTCGTTGAGGATCTCAAAGGTCTGAAACTGTGAGATGATATAGAACGCGGCAAACGCGCCCAAGCCGAGCAGCAACAGGAAGTGCCGCTCCCACCATGGGGTTTCGCGCTCCCAATGCTTGGGCTGCTTCACAACCCATGCCTTGGACAGGCGGTCGAGCGTGATGGCGAGCAGCACGATCGTGACGCCAATCTCAAACGACCGACCCAGCTTGAAACTGTTCATCATCGCCAGCAGCTTGGCCCCAAGGCCCGGCATGCCGATAAAGGCCGTCAGGACCACCATGGCCAGACACAGCATAATCACTTGGTTCACACCCACGAGGATCTCTGTCCTTGCGGCAGGAATATAGACGCGGGTGAGCATCTGCCAGCGGGTGCAGCCGGACATCTTTCCAGCCTCCACGATATCAGGCGAGACTTTTTGCAGGCCCAACGTGGTCATCAGGATCATCGGCGGAATGGCGTAGATGATCGTCGCCACGGCTGCGGCTGTCGGCCCGACTTTGAAGAAGATCACCGCAGGCAGTAGATAGGTAAAGAACGGCAGGGTTTGCAGCACGCTCAAGATTGGCTTGATCGCGTTGTCGACCCAGCGCCATTGCCAAGCGGCAATGCCAAGCATCAAGCCGATAAGGAACGCAATCGGCGCGGCGACAATGAGAACCGACATGGTCTGCATCGCAATGTCCCACTGTCCGATCATCGCGGTCCAGACAAAGGTTCCCCCCGCCAAGATCGCCATCCGCCAGCCGCCAAGCCAAAAGCCCAGCACCGCCATGCCAGCGGCAACCGCCGACCACGGAATCGGCCCAAGGCTTTCGATAAACAGGAACGATACCCGGTTCAGATAGGGCAAGCGGTTTTTGCCGTAGAGGATGTTGCCCGTAGCATCGAGCAAGTATTCCAGCCCCGCCGCAATCGAACGCGTGACGTGGATCAGGCCCAAATCGTTTTGCACAAAAGCAAAAACAACGTCGAGCACTTCAGCGGTCGGCGGAATCACAGCTTCGGGCAATCGCACCAGCCAAGCCGGCAGCACCCCCATGGAATGCGCGATCATCAGCAGCGCCGAAACCACCAGCAGCACCACGGAGAAATGCAAGGAACTCAGCCGGGAAAGAGCCGCGTTTGAAGGATCGGCCTGCGCAACCATCAGCCCTCTGCCCCCAGCAGCAGATCCAGTGCGTCCTGTCGCTTGATCGTCCCAAGCAAGGCACCGCCCTTGTCCTGAACCGGCATAAACGCGCGGGTGTCATTGATCAATTGGCGGGCCAAGCCCTGTATGGTGGCTTCGCTGTCCAAGGCGTTTCCGTCCGCCGCCGCCGTGTGGGCACTCGCCCGTGCCAGCGCGCCAACGGTCACGACGCGGGCTTTGTCGATGTCTTCGGTGAACTTCCGCACGTATTCGGTCGCGGGGTTCATGACGATCTCACCGGGCGTGGCGCACTGTTCAACCGCGCCGTCCTTCATGATCGCGATACGATCGGCGAGGCGAAGGGCTTCGTCAAAATCGTGCGTGATGAACACAACCGTTTTGCCAAGTATCCCTTGCAGCCGCAGGAACTCGTCCTGCATTTCACGGCGGATCAGGGGGTCGAGTGCGGAAAACGGCTCATCGAGGAACCAGATGTCTGGCTCGATAACCAAGGATCGCGCAATACCGACGCGCTGTTGCTGGCCACCGGATAATTCGCGCGGGAAGTAGTCTTCGCGCCCAGCTAGCCCCACCAGCTCAATAACTTCCAGCGCGCGCTCACGCCGCGTGTGCCGTTCCTGTCCGCGCATTTCCAACGGAAAGGCAACATTCTCCAGCACGGTGCGGTGCGGCAGCAGACCAAAGGATTGGAAAACCATACCCATCTTGCGCCGGCGCAGATCGATCAACTCTTTCTGGCCCAGGGACATGATGTCTTGCCCCTCAACCTCTATCGTTCCGCCGGTGATTTCATGCAGGCGACAGAAACACCTCACCAAGGTTGACTTGCCTGAACCAGACAGCCCCATGATGACCAACATTTCACCGCGACCGACGTCGATAGAAACGTCCTTAACCCCCGCGATATAGCCGTCTTTTCGAATATCTTCGAAACTTCGGTTTGACTCCATCGACCCGAGATAACTCTTGGGGTTGGGTCCAAAAAGCTTCCAGACATTCTTGGCGGAAATAACGGGCGCAGCTTCGGTCATCGTGTTCTTCTTTTCAGGAGAAAGGCACCGCCCCAGCTCAAAAGGCTAGAGCGGTGCTTACAAGGCACTCAACTAAGAATTCAGATCTTAGCTACAGGAGTCAATCCACGGCTGTACGGCATCACCGTTTGCGGCCAGCCATTCTTCAGCGGCTTCAACCGGCTCAAGATCGTCCGTATCGACCAACTTCGCCATTTCAGCGATCTGTGGGTTGGTGAAGGAGATGTTGCTCAGAACACAGTAAGCTGTTGGCCACTTGTCCTTCATGCCGTCCCATGCTGCCTTCTTCAGGTAACCGTTCGCCGGGTTGCCACAGTCGTACAGCTCGTCCTTGTTTGGACCTTTGGTTGGGTCGGTGTCACAGCCGTCTTCCCATGCTGGGAATTCAACGAATTCACCCGGCCATACAGCCTCAGCGAAGTTTGGCGTCCAGTTAAACACCAGAACCGGCTTCTTGTCGGCTTCAGCCGCACCAATTTCAGCCCACAGAGCCGCAGCGGAACCCGCGTTGATCACGGTGAAGTTCAGGTTCAGAGCAGCTGCGCGCTCCTGACCGTGCTTCAACCAGTCAACGGGACCATCGAGGTAACGGCCTTTGTCACCTGTTTCAGCAGTCGCGAAGACGGCTGCACAATCGTTCAGCGCTTCCCAGCTTGGCAGGCCTGGGCAGGACTCTTTCGTCCACATAGGGTACCACCAGTCCTCACGCGTTACAGCATCGTGATCACCCACGTCGTGCAGACCGCCCTTGGACAGGGCTTCGCGGAAGGATGCGCCAAACGCGCCTTCCCAGACTTCAAGCTCAAGCGCCACGTCGCCAAGGCGAACTGATTCGTAAACAGCTTGGGAGTCGGTTGTCACGAATTCAACGTTCAAGCCCATGCTTTCGTACATCTGACCAACAACGTTGGACATCACGATTTGGCTGGACCAGTTGTGAATTGGAATAATGATTGGGTCGTTGGAATCTTCCGCGAAAGCCACACCCGGCGCGATAACAACTGCTGCTGCAGCCATTGTCTTCAACAAGGATTTCATTCTCTCTTCTCCTGTGATCGCCGCCGAAAACCACTTCAGCGGCCGGTTGCGTGAAAAGAGATTTGGGTCTGCTGATCGACCAAACAGTGTAGAAAGCAAACCAAAGAACGAGGTCTCTCACCGCCTCATCCCCTCCTCGACAAACCGGCAGGACCGGAGCGTCATAAGGAAACTTTTTTCACGCTTAAGAAACTTTATCCAATATTTTTACTGTATGGCAACAATTATTCTTAGGATTCATCACCCTTTTTCAGATTGGCGCAGGCGTTTCCGGGCGTTGGACGGTGTTTCATCGAAGTGTTTGCGGAACAATGTCGTGAAATGCGCAGACGATGAAAAATCCAACGCATAGGCAATTTCCGTCACGGACAGGCTGCTGGTTCCCAGTAAATCGCGGCCCGTCTCTAACCGAAGGGTCATGGCCAGCTTCATCGGCGTGGTGCCAATGTCTTCCTGAAACCGCCGTGTCAGCTGACGCTTCGACAGATTGCAGTTCCGCGCCATATCCTCCAACGAGAAGCTATCGCCCAAACTGTCCTGCATGAACTGTATCGCCGATTGCACGTGCTTATCCCGCGAACCAAACCGCGCAGCGATGCTGCCGCGCTGTGGACGGGTCGAGGCGCGGATTTCCGTATGGAGAAACCAGTCGCTGACCTTCTGCGCAAAATCGGAGCCGTGATCGTTGGAGATCATGGCATGCATCATATCCGCAGGCGCAATCCCGCCGGCGCAGGTCAAACGGCGGCGGTCACGGACGTACAGCGCGCGCGATACCATCAGCGATGGGAATTGGCTCACCAGCCGTTCCCGGTGCTCCCAATGAACCGTCATGCGATACCCGGCCATCACCCCGGCTCGCGCCAAAATCACCGGCCCGCCACTCACGCCGCACAAGGTTGTTTCTGCTTCGTCCTGCTCCCGCAACCATTCAAACAGGTTGCGATCGGCCACGCTAAAGGGATCCCCACCGGCAACAACAATAACAAATTCCTGCCGACCCGCCCCGCGCAAGGGCACCGCACCGGGGATCTGTAAACCCACCGAAGACCGTCCGCTGGCTTGGGTCGATAGAAAATCCAGCTCGTACAGCGGCTGATCTGCGATCAGATTTGCCGCGCGCAGCGGCTCGATGGTGGACGCCATAGACATCAGCGAAAACCCGCCAAGACCAACAATACCAACCCGGCGCGTGCCTTCAGCCACCTGCGCTCTCCCTGTGATGCAAAACTGTGCTTGTCTCTTTTCTTAAAAGAAACTGCACTTTTTTGGAATACTTGCTGACGCACAGGCGGTTAGCTCAATCCACGTTTTCATTACCTCTGGAGCGCTTGTGCGTTACTCAGCTTTACGTATCCTCATGGAAGGCCTGACCGGAAACAAAGGCTGGACCCCGACTTGGCGCGACGCCGAGCCAAAGGCCGAGTATGACGTGGTCATTGTTGGTGGCGGTGGTCACGGCTTGGCCACGGCGTACTATCTGGCCAAGGTTTACGGCATCACCAATGTCGCGGTGGTCGAGAAAGGCTGGATTGGCGGCGGTAACGTGGGCCGAAACACCACCATCATCCGTTCCAACTACATGCTTCCCGGCAACGAGCCCTTCTACGAGTTCTCCATGAAACTGTGGGAGAACCTGGAGCAGGACTTCAATTACAATGCCATGGTCTCCCAGCGTGGCGTGCTGAACCTCTACCACTCCGACGGACAGCGCGACGCCTATGCGCGGCGCGGAAACGCGATGCGGATGTATGGCGTAGATGCGGAGCTGTTGGATCAGGACGCCGTGCGTTCGCTTTATCCCACGCTCAACTATGACAATGCTCGCTTCCCGATCCAAGGTGGCCTGTATCAGGCGCGCGGCGGTACGGTACGCCACGATGCTGTGGCTTGGGGCTATGCCAAAGGCGCCAGCGAGCATGGTGTGGACATCATCCAGAATTGCGAAGTAACGGGCATGGACATCGCTGGTGGCGCGATCACCGGTGTTCAAACCTCACGCGGCACGATCCGGGCCAAGAAAGTCGCGGTTTGTGTTGCTGGATCGTCCAGCAAAGTCATGTCCCTTGCCGGTCTTCGCTTGCCCATCGAGAGCCACGTTCTGCAGGCCTTTGTATCCGAAGCCATGAAGCCGATCATTCCCGGCGTTATCACTTATGGCGCTGGCCACTTCTACCTCAGCCAGTCCGACAAGGGCGGATTGGTCTTTGGCGGTGATATCGATGGCTACAACTCCTACGCCCAACGGGGGAATTTGCCCGTGATCGAAGACGTGTGCGAAGGCGGAATGTCGCTGATGCCGTCGCTTGGTCGGGCCAAGGTTGTGCGCTCGTGGGGCGGGATCATGGACATGTCCATGGACGGGTCGCCGTTCATTGATCGAACCAGCGTTGACGGCCTCTACTTCAATGGTGGCTGGTGCTACGGCGGGTTCAAGGCAACGCCGGCGTCTGGCTATTGTTACGCCCATTTGCTCGCACGGGATGAACCCCATCACGTGGCAACAGAATACCGTCTGGACCGCTTCATGCGCGGTGCCATGATCGATGAAAAGGGGGTCGGCGCTCAGCCGAACCTGCACTAGGTCACCGTACAATGATTATCAATCATCCCCTGTTAGGCCCACGCGATGCGGCCGAATTTGTCTACCTCGGCGATGCATCGCTGATCGACCGTCCCGACGGCGAGCAAGACGGCGCGGCTGCGGCTTTTCACACATACCAATACCTGCGCGATAACCCCGCTGGCCCCCATGAAGAATTGTGGTTTCATGAGCAGGGCGACCGGTCTTGGCTGGTCGTAACCCGCGATACGACAACCCACGAAATCACCCACGTGCGCCTTGCCCGCGACGTGGCACGAGAACGAGGGCGCGGCCAATGACACAAGCAAACCGCCTCGACCATACGGGCTTGGTTGACCGCTCCGAAACGCTCAGGTTTACCTTCAACGGTACGGCCTATGATGCCCACCCCGGCGACACACTGGCCTCTGCGCTGATCGCCAATGACGTGAAGCTGGTCGCACGCTCCTTCAAATACCATCGCCCTCGCGGTATTTTCACCGCTGGCCCCGAAGAGCCCTCTGCGCTGTTCACCCTGGGCCGCGATGGCGCGCAGGAACCAAACGCACGCGGCACCGTAACAGAAGTGTTCCACGGCCTAGAAGCTCGCTCACAGAACCACCTTGGCAGCCTTGAGAATGATTTGATGGCCGTCAATGACGCGTTCTCGGCGTTTTTGGGCGCTGGTTTCTATTACAAGACATTCATGTGGCCTCGGGCGTTCTGGGAACGGGTCTATGAACCCATCATCCGCCGTGCCGCTGGTCTGGGTGCGCTCAGTGGGTCGCACGACACCGGTTCTTACGATAAGGGCTTCTTGCACTGTGATGTGCTCGTCATCGGTGGTGGTCCAACCGGGCTACAGGCCGCGCTGACAGCAGGCCGAGGGGGTTTGGAGGTTTTGCTGGCAGAACAGGATTTCGTCTTTGGCGGCGCTTTGGCTGGCCACAGTGGCCACGACTGGATGGCAAACACACTCGCCGAGCTGGAAAGCCTGCCGAACGTGCGGATGATGTCTCGCGCCTCGGTTTACGGCACCTATGACCACGGCGTTTACGGCATGCTGGAACGCAAAACCGACCACATCGCTCACCACACGGATAAGCCGCGACAGGTGCTTTGGCGCGTCTATTCCAAGCAAGCGATCATCGCCACCGGCGCGACGGAGCGGCCGATTGCTTTTGCGAATAACGATCGACCGGGCATCATGCTCGCTGGTGCTGTGTCCACTTACCTCCGCCGGTTTGGCGTCACACCGGGTCAAAAGATTGTCGCCTTTGGCGCGGATCAGGCCCAAATGGCCGAACTGGCAGCCACAGCCGCAGCACAGGGCGTCGACGTTCGCGTGTTAGGCCCGGATGAGCAGGTCGTTGACACCGCAGGCCGCAAGGCGCTGTCATCCGTGACGCTGAACACGGGCGAGCGCATTCACTGCGACGCGCTGGCCGTCTCTGGCGGCTGGAGCCCGAATGTACACCTGACATCGCACCACCGTTCCAAGCCCAAATGGAACGACGCCATTCAAGCCTTTGTCCCGGCGGACACTCTGCCCGCTGGCCAAATCCCGGCTGGTTCCGCCCAAGGCCATTTCGCGTTAGCAGATTGCCTGTCCAGCGGGGAAGACGCCGCCGTCGCAGCAGCAGACGCACTGGGCGCATCCGCAGCACGCGGCAGCCTGCCCAAAGTCGAGACGCCAGCCTCTGGCCCCGTGAAATCAATCTGGACCGTCAACAGCGGTAAGGGCCGCGCGTGGGTTGATCTGCAAAACGATGTGACCACAAAAGACGTAAAACTGGCCTTTCAAGAGGGCTTCCGCTCCGTCGAACACCTCAAGCGCTACACCACGCTTGGCATGGCAACCGATCAGGGCAAGACATCGAACGTTCTGGGTCTGGCAATCATGGCCGAGATGACCGGCCACTCTATCGCCGACACGGGCACCACCATGTTCCGCCCCCCTTACCAGCCTGTCTCCATGGGTGCTTTTGCTGGGCGCTCGCGGGGTAAGGATTTCAAGCCGACACGCCTGACGCCATCACACACATGGGCAGAAGAGCAAGGCGCCGTGTTTGTCGAAACCGGCAACTGGCTCCGCGCGCAATGGTATCCCCAAGCCGGTGAAACCACATGGCGGGAGAGCGTTGATCGCGAAGTATTGGCCACGCGCAGCGCTGTTGGCATCTGCGATGTGACCACTTTGGGCAAAATTGACATCCAAGGGCGCGACGCCGCGACGTTCCTGAACAAAGTCTACGCCAACGCTTTCGCCAAATTGCCGGTGGGCAAGGTCCGCTACGGCCTCATGCTCCGCGAAGACGGCATTGTGAAAGACGACGGCACGACGGCGCGCTTGTCCGAAACACACTTTGTCATGACGACGACCACGGCGAATGCCGTGTCTGTGTTCCGCCACCTTGAATTCTGCCGTCAATGCCTTTGGCCGGGACTGGATGTACAGCTGATTTCCGCCACTGAACAATGGGCGCAGTATGCCGTTGCCGGTCCAAACGCCCGCGCTCTGGTGGAGCGCGTGGTTGACGCACCGTTTGACGTCTCCAACGAGGGTTTCCCCTTCATGGCCTGTGCTGAACTCAGCGTCTGCGGTGGAACACCCGCGCGTCTGTTCCGCATCTCATTCTCCGGCGAGTTGGCCTACGAGCTTGCCGTCCCAACCCGCTATGGCGATGCACTGGTTCGGCGGCTTATGGCAGCAGGGAGCGACCTGGGTGTGACCCCCTATGGGACCGAAGCCTTGGGCGTGATGCGGATCGAGAAAGGCCACGCAGCCGGAAACGAGCTCAACGGTCAAACCACCGCCCGAGATTTGTCACTCGGCGGCATGGTGTCAAAGAAGAAAGACAGCGTGGGCCGGATCCTGTCCGAGCGCCCTGCCCTGAATGCCGACGACGGCTACCGCCTTGTTGGATTCCAGCCGGTCAAGCACAGCGAGATGCTGACCGCTGGTGCGCACTTCGTTGAGTCGGGCAAGGAAGCAACAGCCGCGAATGACCTTGGCTACATGACGTCCGTCGCTTTCTCCCCGTCCTTGGGCCATTCCATTGGGATTGGGCTGCTCCGGCGCGGTGACGAGCGTAAAGGCGAACGCCTGCGTGCGGTTGACTTGGTCCGCGGCAAAGACGTCGACGTCGAAGTTGTCTCCGCCCACTTTATTGATCCAGAGGGGGAACGCCTCCGTGCTTAAAGCTCTTCACGCGACCACGCCACTGGATGGCCGTTCGGTCACCATTGGCAAAACATCACTTTGGGTCGTTGCTGGCCGTCCGCTCTATTCGCTCAGCGTGCCACTGGGCGATGATGCCGCCTTCGAAAGCGCCCTTTCCTCCCATCTTGGCCTTGCGCGTCCTGTGCCCGGCCAATTCCACGATCAAGACACGTTCCGCCTTTGTGGTTTGGCACAGGACCAGTTCTTCCTGATGGGTCTGAAAGCCAAGGACGCCGACGAACACGCGCTCAAGTCCCAACTGCAAGACGCGGCCTACGTCACGGACCAGTCGGATTCATGGGTCACCCTGCAAATCAGTGGTGATGAAGCCCGGTCCGCCATGGAACGGATATGCCCAATCAACCTCTCCGCCACAGCTTTTGCCTCGGGCAGCATCGCCCGAACGTCCATGGAACATCTCTCGGCGATTGTGATGGCCGAACAGGACGGCTCGCTTACGCTGCTGTCGCCGATTTCCAGTGCGGAGTCCTTCTGGCACGCGGTTGAGCAATCGCTTGTGAATGTGTCCTAGCAGAGACACAAGGCCCTCATAATCGCAATTATTGCGCCTTATTTTCACATAGAGAAACTTTTTTTCTTCGCATTATGGTTCCAAGTGGTAAAGTTGGGCTCTTACTTGGCTATGAGAGTGACAGCCTTTGCGTGCTCTTTAGCCGTCAACCAACACGTTGAAGAGGAGAGTGACAATGGAAGAACAAATTGCCGCACTCACCGAGCAGGTTGCTGCTCTTCAAGGGAGCGCCGCTGTGACCAATACGATGGTCGCAGAGATGTTCTACTATTTGACCATCCCATTGATGATCATCATTCACGCCGGTTTCTTGGCTTACGAAATGGGTGCTTCTCGGGCTAAAAACGTCCTTGCATCCGGTATCAAAAACATTCTGGCGTTTGCCTACGTCCTTCCCGCCTTCTTCTTTGTGGGGTGGTGGATTTACTGGGCGATGCCAACCGGCCTTCCAGCAGGCGACGCAAGTTTCGCCCTGCCTTGGTCTGAGTCCATGGGACCGTTCCTCGGGGATAACTCTTCTGGTGTGTTCTGGGGCGCGTTTGCCCTGTTCGCTGCGACCACTGCATCGATTTTCTCTGGTGCCGTAATCGAGCGTATTCAGACCACGGGCTTTATCATTCTGGCGGTGTTTCTGGGCGCTGTTGCGTGGGTTGTTGCGGCCGCTTGGGGCTGGCACGCCGACGGCTGGCTCGTCACCAACTTCGGCTACCATGACTTTGGTGCTGCGGGTGTGGTTCACACCGTTGCCGGTTTCTTTGCTCTGGGTGTTCTGATCAACCTTGGCCCTCGCATTGGCAAGTTCAACGCTGACGGCTCCGCCAACCATATTGGTGGTCACAACATGCCGTTTACCATCACGGGCCTGATGCTGATTATCGTTGGCTTCTGGGGCTTCCTGATGGCTTGTGCCATCTTCCCGGGCGAAGGCTGGTCGTGGTTCAGCAACAACTTTGGAACCATATACGGCACGCCAACAAACCTCTCTGCACTTGCTTTCAACATTCTCATGGCGTTCTCGGGCGGTGTCATCGGGGCTTGGTTCATCACCCGCGATCCGTTCTGGATGATGTCCGGTGCGCTCGCCGGTATCATCGCAACAGCCTCTGGCCTCGACGTATACTGGCCGCCGCTGGCGTTCTTGATTGCCATGGCCGGCGGCATGCTGCTCAAGCCTGCTGCTGCTGTTCTGGAGCGCTTCCGCATCGATGATGCGGTTGGTGCGGTCACAGTCCACGGCACCATTGGTGTGTTTGGCTTGCTGATGTTCGGCATTTGGGGCGCGGGTTACCCGGCGCTGCAAGGCGAAGGCGTTGCAACGGTGAACCTGCTGGGTCAGGCGATCGGTGCTGTTGTCTGCATCCTACTGGGCTTTGTACCGGGTTATGTGATCTCCCTGATCCTGAAAATGGCGGGCATGTTGCGTATTGGTGAAGCGGCCGAACTGGCGGGTCTCGACCCGACGAAGGTTCCGGCCCAAGCCTACCCCGAAGGCATCACCCCCTCTGAGCCTGCGAGCTCCTAACCTCTAAACGAAAGGAATTTTCGCTATGGGTAGTTCAATTGAAAACTGGGATGGCGTCACAGGCGCAATCTTTATGGGCGCTGGCGGCGGAATGCCTGCTGTCTGGGTCTGGCTCGCGATCGCGGCGTGTGTGGTTCCGCTGATTTTCGGCGCTATCGCAGACCGCAAAACCCGCTAAACCGCGGTTTTGATCGTAAAATATGAAAAAAGGGGGAGCCAGCCCGGTTCCCCCTTTTTTTGTGCCTGTTGGTTGCGATAGCCGCCCAAGCTGGCTGCTACATGGCGCGGAAGCACGCCAACGCTGCCACGCGCGCAGCCTGCGCCACATCAGCGTCGAAGCCAGCTTTGGTGGGCATCGAGAAGTTATGCTGGCCACCAGAATGCACAACCACGTCCGCATTGGCATGCCCCGCCAGCGCTGCGCTGACCGGATCCACTTGATCCATTGGAACAAACTGGTCGGCATCGCCATAGTGCAGGCTCGCCGGAACCGTCAGTTGGTCTGCTTCATCGAGATAACTATGAATGCGGGTGCCGTGGTAGGCGACGATTGCATCGGCATTCAACCGGGTTCCCGCCAAATACGCGAACAAACCACCGAAACAGAACCCCAGCACCGCGACCTTGCCGTTGCACCGCTCATGCGCACGCAGCTCGTCTATAGCGTCGGACATGTCCACCAGACCTTGATCGATGTCGTGGCGGTTCATGCGGTCGCGGGCAACATCCCAGTCTCCAGTCGGGCCGGGGATCGTGCGAAAGAAGTAGTCAGGCGCAGCGGTCAAAAAGCCATCGGCGGCATAGGCCTCAATCAGCCCTTCCATCTCCGCGTCTGTGCCAAAGATTGCGGGCATCACCAACACGGCTGGAAACGTTCCCTCGCCCGCTGGAATGGACAGGCGCCCATCATAGCTTTCGCCTTCGCGGGTGGTAAATTTGATATTTGAACTGCTGACGGACATGAGCCTGATCCCTTGTTTAGGTGTCAGGCTTCTCCGCCCAACCTGCAAAAATCTTTTCTAATAGAACCACGGCATAGAACAGCAGAATGCCAAGGAAAGCCAACGCTAATAAAACGGCGAACATCAAGGGGTAGTCGGCGTTTATCTTGCCACTGTCGAACAAGTGCCCCAGCCCCATGCCGTGCGGCTCGATGATCTCCACCAGATTGGTCCCGATGAAGGCCAGCGTCACGGCGACTTTGAGCGCGCCAAAGAACTCAGGCAGTGTTTTCGGCAGCGCAATCTTCCAGAAAACTGTTAGCCGGCTCGCACCCAAGGCACGGAGAATGTCGCGGTATTCTGTTTCCAGCGTGTTCAGTCCAACGGAGACGGAGACCGCAATGGGGAAAAAGCTGATCATAAAGGCCATCAGCACGGTGTTGGTGTTGTCCGCGCCAATGAACAGCAGCGCGATAACCGGCACCACCGTTGCTTTCGGCACGGCATTAAAGCCCACCAACAAAGGGTAGAGCGCATCGCGGGCGACACGGGAAAAACCCATGACCATCCCCAGTGCCGTCCCAAACAACACGGAAATCAACAGACCCAGAACCGTCCGCCACAGGGTTTGCCAGCCATAGACGAAAAACAGCTTCCAGTACTTCTGATACGCCGCCGTCAAATCGCTCGGTGAGGCCATTTTGTAATTTGGCCAATCGCGCCACCAGACCAGCAACTCCCAAAGGATGAGGAAGATAACGATCGAAACCAGCGGCACGACAACTTGGCGGATCAGTCTGTTGCTCTGCTTGGACATCAGGCAGCCTCCTCGGTTGCAGGCTGTCGGCCTTGAGCGATTTGGATTTGCCGTCGCAACTCGGCGAGGCACTCCACAATTTCGGGCTTGTAGAGGTCTTCGATGGTGCGGTCGTGGCCCAAGGGGACCGTCAACCGATGCTGAATCCCCGCTGGCCGGTCAGAGAGCACAACCACCTCGTCAGCGAGAAACATGCTCTCGCGCAAATCGTGGGTGATGAGCATACACGTGACCCGCTGCTCGATCCGCAGTTTGAACATGATCTGCCACAGGTCTTCGCGGGTGAAGGCATCCAGCGCGCCAAAGGGCTCGTCCAGGATAAGCACGCTGGGCCGGTGAATGAGCGCACGGCACAGCGAGGCCCGCTGGCGCATGCCGCCTGACAGCTCCGAGGGCCGCTTGTCTTCAAAGCCCGATAAGCCGACCAATGCCAACAATTCATGCGCACGCGCCTCAGCGGCCTCGCGGCTCAACCCGTGCCCGCGCACGATCTCCAGCGGCAGCAAGACATTTCGCAGGATCGAGCGCCATTCCAGAAGCACAGGGTTTTGAAACGCCATACCAACGGTCGGACGGGGAGATGTGACGGGTTTGCCGTCCAAAATCACGCGCCCCGCATCGGGCTTGAGCAGCCCGGATACCAGCTTGGTTAGCGTTGATTTCCCGCAGCCAGACGGCCCAACAACGGCGGTGAAGCCACCGGGTGCGATGTTGAAGCTGATGTCTTCAAGAACCGGAAGCGGTCCTGTCTCGGTTGAATAGGCGTGCGTGACGCCTTCAATCGCAATAACCGGCTGCGTTGTCATAAATTCACACTACAATACTGTTTTAAAACGAAAGAAAAAGCCGAGACCCGTAGGTCTCGACTTTGCTTAGAAGGCTTACTTCAGCATCCGGGCTTCTGCCGCTGGCAGGTAAGCATCGGTGAAGTACAGGCTTGCATCGGCTTCGTTTTGGAAGTCGTAGGTTTCTGCAATCTGCATCAACGCCTTGGCCATACGGTCGCCGTCAATGCCGCCCATGCCATTTGCCATGGTGTAGTCCGTTACGACGTTACCATCGATGGCAAGCTGCAGACGACGGGTCTCAAGCGCCACGTCGGAGGCCGGGTTGCGCTTGGCAACAGCCATCGCGCCCATTTCTGGGTCAGCGATAACATCGTTCCAGCCCGCTGCGACAGCACCGAGGAAGTCGGTCACAAGACCAGCGTTCTCGCTTGCGAAATCGGTGTTTACGATGATCGCGTTGCCGTACAGCGCCAGACCGTAGTCCGCCATCAGGATGGTCGTAATATCGTCTTCTGGCACACCCAAACGGACAAGGTTCAAGTAGCTTGAGAACGAGAAGCCCGTAATCGAGTCAACTTTACCTTCGGCCAACATGGGCTCGCGGGTTGGGAAACCGACCGGCTCTACCGTGATGGCACCAATATCGATGCCGTTGGCGGTTGCGAACGCGGGGAACTGCGCCCACGCACCATCTGGTGGCGGCGCACCAAGGACGCTGCCTTCGAGGTCACCGGGGCCAGAAATGCCTTGTGACTTGCGACCGATCACAGCGAAAGCTGGCTTATCATAAACCATCATGGCCGCGATGACGGGAGCATCGGGGTTCTGGTCTTTGAATTTAATCAGCGAGTTGATGTCTGCAAAACCAATAGGGTAAGCGCCTGTCGCGACCTTTGGAATCGCGTCAAGGGAACCTGAGCCCGCAGAAATCTCGACATCAAGACCAACAGCGCCAAAGTGACCGTTATCGACAGCGGCAAAGTATGCCGCGCTTGGACCTTCAAATTTCCAATCAAGGGCGAAGGGAATTTTGGTTTCAGCCAACGCTGATGTTGCGGCGCCAAAGGACGCAGCGACAGCGATGAGGCTAACTGACAGGATTTTTTTCATTTCTCTCTCCAGGGTACGTTACGCGGAAAAGACCGGCGCGCGGTTGAGCATGTCCAAAACTCTGGGCAAAATAATACTGGAAAATCAATATTTTCCTGCTCTTGCTGAGTTTATACGCACAAATGCCTATAAATTAGCCACTTGGCTTTGTCAGCGCTGGGAGCGTAAGACATTTGCCTCAGCCCCAATCCCTCAAAGCCGCGTTAGAGGCTCGCCGTCAGGACACGCCGGAGATTGTCCGCCGTAAGCTCAATTGGATTGCCGCCGCAAGACGGATCGATCAGCGCGCCTCGGATGATTTGCTCAATGTCCGGCTGATCCAAACCCAGCTCTGTCAGGGTCTTCGGAATGCCCAGCGCCGTGTTGAGCGCCTGGACCCGGGCGCAGAACCCGTCAAAGCCACCATCAAGGGCTAAATAGGACGCGACCCGTTCGATTGTTGCCTCAATCGCCGAGCGGTTAAGCTGCAATACTGCCGGAATCAGCACCGCGTTGGTGGTCCCGTGGTGCGTGCCGTAAATAGCGCCTATGGGGTGGCTCAGCGCGTGGACGGCACCCAAGCCCTTTTGAAACGCCACCGCCCCCATCATCGCCGCGGCCATCATATTCGCGCGGGCTTGCAGGTTTGTTGGTTCGGCAAAGGCCGTTTCAAGGTTCTCGTTCACCAACCGCAGCCCTTCGAGCGCTATACCGTGACTCATGGGGTGGAAATGGGGAGAACTCAGGGCTTCGAGGCAATGGGCAAAAGCGTCCATGCCGGTTCCAGCCGTGATCCATGCGGGCATGGTCATGGCCAACTCAGGATCAGCGATCACGACCGAAGGCAGTACCTTTGGATGAAAAATAATCTTCTTTTCATGGGTGTCCGCCCGGGTCAGAACCCCTGCCCGGCCAAGCTCGGACCCTGTGCCGGACGTGGTCGGAATCGCGATATTGGGGGCGATGGCGTCTGGATCTGCGCGGGTCCACCAATCGTCGATGTCTTCAAAGTCCCAAACCGGACGGCTTTGCCCCGCCATGAAAGCCACCAATTTACCCAAGTCCAGCGCTGACCCACCGCCAACGCACAGCACGCCATCGTGGTCTCCCGCGCGATAGGCTGCCACGCCAGCGTCGAGATTTTCGCCGGTTGGATTGGGGTCTACATCTGCAAAAACGGCGACTGCCAAACCTGCTGCCTTCAAATCTGCGGTCATGGCGCGCACAAACGGCAAGTCGGCCAATCCACGATCGGTCACCAACAAGGGCCGCCGGATGCCCACGGCATCACATGCCTCCGGCAATTCCTTAATGCGTCCAGCGCCAAAGCGGACAGCGGTGGGATAGGACCAATTGGCAGTGAACATGAGGATAGTCTCCACAAACGACCGCGCAGCAACCGCACGGTTTCTCGATCAAACCATCTGGCAATTTCGCCGTTGAGGAAACCACCAAATGGCGGCGCGTTTCGGCTCACCACCGCCAAACACAGCAAAAGGGCAAGCGGGATGCTTGCCCTTTGAAGCGCGTGCTGCGGTGCTTTGGCGTCCCTTAAGACGTCAGGGGGTAGGCAGGATAGGCGCAATCGAGGATTTGGCCGTTTGCTTCGATGGTGAGCTTGGCTTCGACGCCGTTCATGCTGTTGAACGACGACATAGAAAGAACCGTCTTTTCACCGCCCAGCGCCACAAATGCGCCGCCTTGCCGGATTGATGAACGGTTACCGCCCGACCGGCGTGTGATGCGAAGCGCGAAGGTGCCGGACAAGGTTTCATCGGGCTCAAGGACCGCTGAAAGGAGCGCGCCACTGCTAGCGTTTTCGACCGTCAACGAACAAATCGAGTCCGGTGCGTCGGCGAGATCTTCGGGGGTGAAACTCTCTTTGCCGCCCGTGGCTTGGCTTGTACCCAGCGCTGCAAGCGATAAACCGCCTAGCGCGAGCGCCACAAAGGCGGTGGGAAAGGTGTTGGAAGACATGATCTGTCTCCTTGTTTTGGAGGGGGGGGAGAAGGATGCGGGGAAATGGGAGCTGGCTAAGAGACCCCTCGCAGCCAGCCGATGTGCCATTGCGGCATTGTGGGTTAGTACTGGATGATCACTGCCACGTTGTCGCTGCCGACTTGAGTGGTGTTAACGCTGTTACCGGTCCCCATCTGGATCACCGCTTGAGCGTTACAGTCGCCAACCTGATCAGCAGTTGCCGTGTTGCCAAAGCCGAACTGGGCGATACCAGAGATGTTACAGGCGCCGGTTTGGTTGCTGGTTGCTGTGTTACCAATACCGGACTGGCCAACAACCGTTTCGTTGCCGAAGCCGTCTTGGGTGGCGATGGAGGTGTTGCCCCAGCCGTCCTGGTGGAATTCCATGTGGTTAAACGCGCCAACTTGAGCGCCGCCTACGGCATGGCCGGAGCCGAACTGGTTGACGTTGGTTGTGTTGAACCAAGCATGAGCTGAGGTGGAAACGGTGGTCGTTGCGACCAGAGAAGCGATTGCCGCGAGCTTGAGAGCAGACTTGAAAAACATGGGTTTATCCTCGTTTGTGAGGCGCTTGATTAGGGGGGAGTGAAGCAGCGCCGGGTGTTGGTTTCTTGTGTTCGTTTCAGGTGCCTTGCCGCTGGTCCCGTTGGAGAGTGCCGGGGTTGGTGCGGTTGACGAGAGATGTTTTGACACCCTCACGTAACGCCACGTTTTCGGCCGCTTCCTTTAAAGAAACATTCGATGTCGCCCTGTTTCCTTTGTTGCTTCATAGAAATGAAATATGGCCCCTAGATTGGTTGTTCCCTTTTGTTTGCTCGTAAAGCAGCGTTTTGCGTTGTATTTGATCTGGTTTGCTGTGACGAACGGGCAGCAAAACGAGGGTTTCACGCCCTGATTTGTTGAATTAGACTTGGCCCATGACAGCCACTGCACCCCCAAAGCTCCCTCTGTTCTTCCGGCTCCGCTGGCTTGTGGGCTTTGTCACAGCTTTAATTGCGCCGGGGATCATGATTTGGTTTTGGCTCAGCGGGTCGCCGTGGGTGCTGATTGCCCTGCCCTTGGTGATCTACGGCTTCTTCCCCCTCGCCGATCTGGTATTGGGGGAAGACCGTGCAAACCTCGCCGAAAGCCAAGAAAAGGCGGTCGAGAAGGATCCCTACTTCAAAGCGCTGCTTTACCTGACCATTCCTGTCTATGCCGTCAGCATCTTTGCGGCGCTGATCACCGCTGGTGTGTTGCTGGGCTCGGCAAGCGTGCACTGGGGATGGTTGATCCTGCTGATGGTTGGAACCGGGCTTTACCACGGTACCGTCATCAACGTCGGGCACGAGTTGGGGCATTCGGGGACAAAGCTGGATCGGCGTGCGGCGAAACTGGCCAATGCGTTGGTCGGTTACGGTCACTTCAACCTCGAACACAACGGTGGGCATCATCGCCGCGTCGCAACGCCCGAAGATTGCGCCAGCGCGCGCTTGGGTGAGTCGTTCTATGCCTTTGCCCTGCGTGAGGTTCCCGGAGCGTTTGCAGGCGCGGTGCAACTGGAACGACAGCGGCTAAAGGGCCGTGGCTTCTGGCACCCTGATAACCAGTTGCTGCAAATCTGGGGCTTATCCCTGCTGCTGATGCTGCCGCTGGTGCTGGTCTTTGGTCTGTGGATGGTGCCGCTGATTGCGCTGCATCATGTGGTGAGTTGGCTGATGCTCAGTCAGGCCAATTATGTGGAGCACTATGGCCTTGGCCGCCACCGGACCGAGCACGGTCGCTATGAACCCGTCCGCCCGTTCCATTCGTGGAATGCGGATCAGTGGCTCTCCAACGCCTTGCTCTTCAACCTGCAACGTCACAGCGACCACCACGCCCACGCCTGGCGCGATTATCAGGTGCTGCGCACATTTGACGATGTCCCGACCCTACCGGCGGGTTATCCGGGTTCGTTCTTGCTGGCGCTTCTCCCCCCGCTTTGGTTTCGAGCGATGGATCACCGCGTACAGGCTTGGGCGGAGCACTACGGCGGTACGATAAACCGCGGTTAAACCGGTTTCTGCTGCCTGCTGAGTCCGAATAATTTCGACACCAAATCGCCCGACTACGGTCCCGCGAAAGTCGTACTGCGCCGACAGAGTCACGCCATCCCAAAAGGAGACCTCTCCTCTTCGGGTTCAGACGTTCCCAGCGATCACTGCCATGATGGAACGCATGACCCGGGTTTCCTTTCGCTGGTTCCGACCAGTCAAAACATGCGGGATTTGGCTCTTTCGGGCATCCAGTTTTCCGAGCCTGAGCGTCGGCACCAGACGATGTTAGGCGCTCAAAGGGTGCATTGAACACCGAAAGTCGGCCATCGGAGTGAGCGGTTGTAGGGGCCGCTCCTCCACCTCTGCGTTTTTGCACCTTTCCTCGCGCCAAGACTCGCTGATCATTGAAAGGCTGCTTCCCCCCGACCTCAGCACGATTTTCCCCTACGAAATCTCTAAACACTGGTAGTTCTTTGCACCAATTGGTGCCGTAAGTTGCTGACTGGCCTTGGTCGGTCTAGAAAGGCCCAAGAATGAGGAAGGTTAGGGCTTTGGAAAAGATAAGCACCACGGTTGGGTCTGAAACATATTTGCGCATCAAGCGCGATATCATCTTCGGCGATCTGGCTCCTGGCACCAAGCTAAAGCTCAATGGCCTGAAAGAGCGATACGAAACCAGCATGTCCACGCTGCGCGAGACCCTGAACCGGCTTGCGAGTGAAGGGTTTGTCGATGCGATGGAACAACGCGGATTTTTCGTTGTGCCGGTTTCTGCTGACGATCTCACCGAAATTGCGGACTTGCGCATTCTGCTGGAATGTTCGGCGCTTGATGCTTCGATCAAACAGGGTGATGCAGACTGGGAAGGCAATTTGGTTGCCGCGCACCACAAACTCCATCGCGTTGAAAACCTGCTGCTTGCCGGCGACTTTTCCAACAAGGAAGAATGGAAGCGGCTGGACCGAGAATTCCACTTGGCGCTGATCCAAGCCTGCGCAAACGCCAACCTGCTGGCGCTGCACGGCGTTCTGTATGACAAATATCTACGCTACCAAATGCTGGTTCTGACCTATCGCGGCGACGAAGCCGTGGCGGAGCACCAAGCCATCTTTGACGCCGCCATCAAGCGTGACCCGCGCGCCGCCAGCGCAGCGCTGCGGGAACACATCCACAAAGGCCTCGTCCACACACTCGAAGCAATGAACAGCGCGTGGTCTTAGGCCCAAAACCGACAAAGTAGAAGAGAGCGAAGCGCGGCGATGGCAGGGACGATTGCTTTTCTGGGAACGGGCTTGATGGGGTTCCCCATGGCTCGGAATTTGGCGCAAGCTGGCTATCGCGTTGTTGCTTGGAACCGAACCCCCAAGAAAGCCGCAGGTCTGGCTGCTTTCGGCGCTGAAATCGCAGCCACAGCAACAGATGCGGCCGGTCAGGCCGACATGGTCATCTCGGTTGTCACCGATGGCCCTGCGCTGCACGCGCTTATTGAGCAAAACCTCTCAAGCCTGAAACCCGGTGCAACGTGGGTGGATATGTCGAGCACGCTGGCAGACGAAGCCCGCTCGGCTGCTGACCTGCTGCACAGGGCCGACGTCAGCTTCGTCGATGCCCCAGTTTCTGGCGGAACCAAAGGCGCGGATGAGGCGACTTTAGCGATCATGGCAGGCGGTGACGCCGAAACGGTCGCGCAAGTGACGCCGATCTTGTCCGCCTTGGGACGCCCGGTGCATGTTGGACCGTGCGGTGCTGGGCAAATGTGCAAGCTCGCCAATCAAGCCATTGTCGGCATCACCATCGGCGCCGTCGCGGAGGCACAGCTGTTCCTTGAGGCTGGCGGCGTGGATACCGATGCGATGCGAGAAGCGTTGAAGGGTGGATTTGCGGACAGCACGATCCTGCAACAGCATGGAAGCCGCATGGCACGGCGAGATTTTGTGCCCGGTGGCCCGGCGAGCATCCAACTCAAAGACATGCGCAACGTGCTTCAGGCGGCCCAAGGCCTGGGCCTGTCCCTGCCGCTGGTGTCGATCTTGGAGGAACGCTACCAGCGCTACGTGGACGACCTTCGCGGCGGTGCGCAGGATCACTCTGGGCTGTTCGAAGAGCTGCTGGACCTCAATCAGAAATGACGGCCTAAACTTGCGCGATTTCAGCCCACTGACCGCTTGAGTTTGAGCGAACAGCAGCATCGACAAACGCGACACCCGCTGCGCCATCCCGCACCTCTGGCAACCCCAGCCAGTTGTCTGGCCGCGCTAAGCCGTCCTGCTTCAGCGCCACCGCCATGGCAAACTCAGTATAGAGGTTCGCCCACGCCTCCAGCAGCCCCTCTGGGAAGCCTCGCCCGGTTCGGGTCAGGCGCTCCACCGAAGGGACGATGCCGTGGCCTTGGCCGCGCGTGAAGATCTGGTCCGGATGACCGAAGCGCGCAAGCTTGAGGCGTTCAGCTTGCTCCATATCCCACTCAATCCCGCCTTCGGAGCCAAACACGCGCAACCGCAGCCCCCCCCGATTGCCCGGAGCAAGCCGTGTCGCCAGCAGAGAACCCGGTACATCGCCCTCGAAGCGCGTCATCATAAAGGCCGTGTCTTCGAGTGTTTTCGGATGGCCGCAAACATGGAAATCCGCGCGCACGCTTGTCATGGCAAGGCCGGAGACAAACCCAGCGAGATGCGCCGCGTGGGTGCCGATATCGCCGACGGTTGACGTCGCGCCCGAGCGTTTGGGGTCGAGCCGCCATTGCTCGTGCGGCGCTTGCCCCGCGGTTTCAGGGATCATCCAATCCTGCATGAACTCGACGTGGATTTGATTGATTTCGCCGACCTGCCCCGACTGCACCAGCGCGCGCGCTTGGCGAACCATGGGATAGCAGGACATGACGTAAGACACACCAAACACCTGTTCACTGCGTTCCGCCATCGCGATCAGTCCAAGGGCTTCGTCCATATCGTTGGTCAGTGGCTTGTCGCACAGCACAGGAATTCCGACGTCCAAGAATGCTTGCGCAGCGGCGTAATGCAGGTGGTTTGGCGTGGTGATCATGACGGCATCAACCCCATCATCACGGGCAGCTTCCGCCTGTGCCATCGCTTCCATGCTGGTATAGGCGCGGGTGGGATCGATATAGAACGCCGCCGCTTTCTCCTGCGCAGCTTGTGGACGGGAAGACAGCGCGCCGGCAACAACGTCCCAGCGATCGGACAGGCGCGCCGCAATCGCTTGCGTCCCCGCAATCCGCCCGCCGCCAACAACACCTAAGCGCAAGCGCCGTGACAGGGTGGGAAAGCGGGGCAAATCTGCGAAATCTGTGGGCAGTAAAGGCATCAGTTCGTCTTCTCCAACAACGGCAAAGCTGCAGCTGGCAGCAGCTCAACGGCCATGAATATGCTTGGCGTGATTGTCTCGTATTGATGCCAAGGGTACTGCCCTTGGGCATCGTACATCGGTCGATGCGTCGCACCGGGGGCGAGGTATTCTTCGAGGTACATCGTCGATAAATCGCGCTCTCGGCATTGCTGCATCTTCCCAAACCCCACCAATTGCGTGTGAACTTCGCGGAAACCGGGAACGGGGCAAAACGGATGATCGCGGTGCAGCCCAACCTTCAGCGGGACGGAGGCAGAGTGATATAAACTCAGTCCAACTTCGCCGATGCGCACCTTGGGCGACATGTAGTGCTCAACCCCACGCAAGCGCTCTTCCTTACGCACGTCAAAGGCGGACGGCCATGTGCGCCGGACTTCAGCACAAAAGGCGGCCTCGTCGTCGAAGCTCTCGAACCCTTCAATCACCACCGCCCAATTGACCTCGCGCAGTGCCGTCCGGCGCACAATCGCCGATTGCAAGCTGGACAGCTGCTGTTGCTCTAACCGCAAAGGGGACTGTGACAGGTTCAGGACAATGGCGCTGCCGCGCACGGCAAAAGTGGCCTCGTCCTCGATCAATGTGATGTCAAAGAACGGACGTCCAATGTTGATGGCCGAAACGGTCATGGCTGTGGCCTTTGTGAAAAGTTGCGGGGCAAGGGCGCTGGGCGCTCGCATGGGGTCGTGAGCGGGATCATCGCGCCGCCCTGCTCGGCGGATGCCAAAATGCTCAGCATGGCTTCCAGAACATGTTGGGCCAAATCGCCGCTCGCGCGCGGCGCTCGGTTCTTTCGCACGGCGTAGGCGAGATCGAGCAAACCCAGCCCGCGTGCGTTTTCGTTGAACCCAAAGTCATTCTCCGCTACCAGCCACGCCTCTCGCCCCGTGGGTCGAGGTTGATGGGTCCAGCGGGACGTTTCGCGCTGGCGATACAGGACGGGACCGCCAAAGATATTCGCACCAAAGACCGGATCGGGGTCGGGAATACAGAGTGTCCCTTCCTCACCGTAGATTTCCAGCCGTGGCGTATCGCTGTCCCAGACGTCAAAGCTCATGGTCATGGAGCCAATGGGACCAGCGGCGAACGCCAGTTGGCTGACCACATGCGTCTCAATTTCAACGTCCATCCACTCCCCATTGCGGGGACCGTTTTCGATTTTTCGCTGGTCAAAGGTACGCCGCGCCAAGCCTGAGACAGCGCTCAACGGACCCAACAAAAACACCAGCGCCGTCAGGTAATACGGGCCCAAATCCAACAAGGGCCCGCCCCCGGCTTGATAGTAGAAGTCGGGGTTAGGATTGTGCCGCTCAACCCCATGCGTGCCCACAAACACCTGCGCGCCCACCGGCTTGCCGATCACACCGCGATCGATCATCGCCCGGCATGTCTGCCACCGGCCACCGAGAAACGTATCCGGCGCGTTTCCGACCAACAGCCCCTTTGCCGCTGCGCGGTCAAGAATGGCCTGTCCGTCCGCCAACGTGGTCGCAAAGGGCTTCTCCGAATACACGTGCTTGCCCGCATCCAGCGACGCGAGGCTGACTTCCGCGTGGGCGGCGGGAATGGTCAGGTTGAGCACGGCGTCGATCGAAGGATCACTGATGATGTCTTGGGGAAGCGTCGCGTTGGGGATGCCGTAGGTTGCCGCTTTGGCTTGGCTCTCAGCGAGATCGAGACTGGCACAGGCAACAAGGTCAATTTCAGCGAAGCTCTGGCAGTTCTGTATATAAATATCAGAAATCCGACCACAGCCGATCAGCCCGACCCTCAACGGCTCAATCATGGTTTTGCCTTCCCCTGTTCCCAAGCAACTCAACGACGATCAACCCGCTAAACGGGCTTTCGCGCGCACCTTAGGACCAAGCTTCAGGCGTTGACAAGATATATGATGTTTTTTGTTTTGTCTGATATATTAAGATTGACAGTAGCCCATGCAAAAACTGGCTTAACGCAGCTCATGCAGGGGGTGAATTCCCGGCATCGTCGCAAAACCGGGCAAGCTGCGAACGGCGTAGAGCCAGCGGCGAATGGCGGGGAAGCCATCGTGCTCCAACCCTGCATCAGGACTGAGCGCCACGTAGGGGAAGCAGGCGAGATCAGCAATGGTCGGATGCGCCCCGGCCCACCACAACCCGCCGTCGATCTGCCGATCTGTCAAGTGCAGCTCAAGCGCCCGCAGATGCTTCAGCCCTGCCCGTTTCGCGGCTTCACCGTCGACCGGCCAATCAAGCATGGCATGCAGGCGCGCCAAACCGATGCTGTCGGTCAATCCCGCGCCAAAGGCCAGCCCCTGTTGCACCTGTGGCCCTAACGCTGGATCGACAGCCGGAAACCACGGCGTCTGTGCGCCGCCATCGTGCAAAGCCATCCACGCGAGCATCGCATTGGTTTCGGTCAACACCTGCCCCCCTGCTGACGTCACCATGACCGGCAACGTCCCCGCAGGATTGAGCGAAAGCATCCGCTCGGATCGATGCTCATAGCCGGGATAGAAATCTATGGCGACGCTCTGGTAAGGCATAGCAAGCAAGGACGCAAACAGCCGAATTTTGTAGCAATTGCCGGACAGCACATAGTCATACAGGGTAAAAGCCGCGCTCATAGCGTCTCCGCCAATGCGCCATAGAACGCCCCGCGCTTCTTCAGCCATCGACGATAGGCCACCGAGGTCAGATCCGATCGCGTGGGAATTTCCATGCGAGGATCCAGCGGTAGCTTGATCGGGCGTTGGTTTTCCAAAATGGAGCGGTCCTGCAAGAAAATCATCTGCTGGAACTGAACCAAGTCAGCATAGGGCGTGTCGTCATCATAGAGCGCCATCCACGGCCACACGTCGCACTCAGTCTCTGAACGCGGTTGCACAAAAATTGTGATGACATCCTGCGCCTCGGGCTTTGGTGGACAGGTTTTGTACAACACAGCCGTGGTCGGCGCAGGCACGCGATATTCGTAATCCGTGGTGATCCCGCCCGCCGCACTCTTGGCGGCAAGGGGCTGGAAGAACTTTACTTTGGTCGCCCAAACTTCATCATTTTGCTCACGGATTTCGACTTTATAGGGTTCCACTTCCGTATAGGGTTCCGCGCCCAGAACGTCTGTATGAACAAACGGAAAGTGCGCAATGTCGAGGAAGTTTTCGACCGCACGCAAGGGCGAGCACTTTACCCGCACCATGCCACACGGCACCAACCGGCGCCCCGGCTCGTTGCCCTCTGGAATGTCGAACAGCGGGCGCGGACGATCCCCCACTGTCGTCCACACATGGTCGAACTTTATTTGGGTCGGCAGCATGCGCCCACTGGCGTCTTTGATAACTGGATGCGCGTAGCTGCCTGATACGTGGATTTCATCGCCCAGCAATCGCGTGCGTCGCGGCCCTTGCTCCAAGCTGTTCCGGTCGGCAATCACGTACCAGTCATTGCGCGCATAGGCTAAACTCATGCTTCCACCTCCCGCCGCACATCTTCGCACCAGCGCGACGCCAGCTTTCGCTGGTCGCTTGTCGCCTGCGCATCAATCAGCACGGTGACCAACGTCCGGTCGTGTGCGATGGGGTTGAACAGCAGGGACAGGATGGCGGGCTCAAACGGCTTGGCCGCTGCGCCATGGGCAATGTCGCCTTCACTGGCTCGAATTTCAAAACTGCGCAGAGGATCAAGACCCGGCGCAATCGCTGGCGGGGCAAGGTCTATCGGGGCAAGGTCTGGCGAACCCTCAAGCCGCACCCAAATCACACCGTCGCTTTCGGCAGATTGAAAGGCGCGGGTTTTAATAGTGTCTGGCGGCGTTAAATCAGGGTGCGAGGGGATCAGGCTGCAAACCCCACCCTCAGCGCCGTAATGCCACCCGTGATACAGACACGCCAAGTCTTCTCCGCGCACAAAACCGTGGCTCAAGGCCATCCCCCGGTGCGGGCAGCGGTTATCCCACGCGCTCAACACACCTCGGGTCGAGCGCCACACCACGGCATCTTGACCATCCACCCACGCCCGCATCACACGGCCCGCAGGCACGTCACGGGTCAAACCGACAGGTCGCCACGTCATCGGATGCTAAACCCTTGCGGTATGTCGTCCAGCCAGAGCGGTGAGCTGCTGATCTGCTCAACCATCACATCGGCCGGACCAAGGCTGCAGCTCACTTCCATCGCTTCAATCATCGGACCCGGACCCGCCACCACGATCCGTGCATGCTCCGCATCGGCGCGGTCGAGCCAGCCGGACAGGTTCAACAAGCCAGCACGATGACGGACCCACACGGGCAGACTGTCGCTGCCCAACCGACCCTCTAGCCGGATTTCGCGAACCTCCATCACGCCCCCTCAGGCCGTGCGCCAGTAAGCGCGATGCTGAGCGGCGATTTGTTCTTCCAGCTCCACAAACGGCCCCCGAACCTGCACGTCACGTCGGCCAGAGGCAAAGATCACGCGGCATTCAAGGTCTTGGGTCGGGTTCTCAGGATCGTCGCCCGTCATCTCACCCAGACGATGCTCAGTCATGCCAAAGACCACCGCGCCAATTTCAGCCCAATAGGTCGTCCCCGCGCACATGGAACACGGCTCAACCGAGGTATAAAGCGTGGAACCTCGCAACGTCTCGATGTCGAACTTTTTCGCTGCAAAGCGGGCCAAATTCGCCTCAGCATGCCCCGGCCCGCCGTCGGTTGAGTGGCTGTTCTTGGCTTCGGCCAAAACCTCGCCCTTGGCTGAAACCAGCACCGACCCGAACGGGTGATTGCCCTCGACCACCGCCTCATCGGCCAGTTCAATGGACCGGGAAAGGTGCTGGAGGTCGATGTCGTGTTGACTGGTCATGCTGGTCGTCCCCTATCAGTGCCGCTGACAAAGAAACTGCCCTACGCAAGGATGCGTGGCAAGACAAACACCGCCGTGCGCTGCTTGCTCAATGATGCGCCCTGCGCGCACAAAAAAAGGGGAGCTGCGGTGGCTCCCCTTTTTCACTTGGATGTCGAGCTGCTTAGAATTGCCCCAGCAGAGCGTCGAAGGACGCCTTGGCATCGCCGTAAAACATACGCGTGTTTTCCTTGAAGAACAGCGGGTTTTCGATACCGGAGTAACCGGTTCCGGCGCCACGTTTCAACACAAACACTTGCGCCGATTTCCACACTTCCAAAACCGGCATCCCGGCGATGGGCGAGTTTGGATCGTCTTGCGCTGCCGGGTTTACGATGTCGTTTGAACCGACCACGATCACCACGTCTGTATCAGGCAAATCGTCGTTGATCTCGTCCATTTCCAGAACGATGTCATAGGGGACTTTCGCCTCGGCCAGCAGGACGTTCATGTGACCGGGCAAGCGCCCCGCGACTGGATGAATGGCAAACCGCACGTTCTTGCCCTGTCCCCGCAAACGGCGGGTTAGCTCAGAGACTGACTGCTGCGCCTGTGCGACCGCCATGCCGTACCCTGGAACGATAACGACTGATTTGGCGTCTTTGAGCGCCTCGGCCACGCCACCGACATCAATGGCGATTTGCTCGCCCTCGATCTCCATTTGCGCGCCACCGCCGCCGCCAAATCCGCCTAAGATGACCGAGATAAACGACCGGTTCATCGCCTTACACATGATGTAGGACAGGATCGCGCCAGAGGCACCAACCAGCGCGCCGGTCACGATCAGCAAGTCGTTCCCCAGCAAGAACCCGGTCGCGGCCGCTGCCCAGCCTGAGTAGCTGTTGAGCATCGAGACCACCACCGGCATGTCCGCCCCGCCAATGGCCATCACCAGATGCACACCCAGCACCAGTGCCAGCACCGCCATCACCCACAGCGTCCAGCTGCCCGCATGGTTCATGTAAAGAACCAGCAAAATCACCGACGCGATAATGATCGCTGCGTTCAGCAGATGACGACCGGGCAAGACAAGCGCCTTGCCGTCAATCGACCCCGCAAGCTTGCCGTAAGCAATGATGGAGCCGGTAAAGGTCACCGCTCCGATGAACACGCCAAGGAAGATTTCAATCTCGTGGATCACCACTTCCGCGCGGCTCAGATCGATCGTACCGACCATGTCGGAGTTAAAGCCGATGAAAACCGCTGCGAGTCCCACAAAGGAATGCAGCGCCGCCACCAATTGCGGCATGCCCGTCATTTCCACGCGCTGCCCGACGATAGCGCCAATGATCGCCCCAACCGCCAGCAAAGGCACCAGCACCCAAGACAGGGTCATCGATGGTCCCGCCAGCGTCGCAACGACGGCCAAGCCCATACCAAAAATGCCGAACCAAACCGCGCGCTTGGCGCTTTCTTGGTTAGACAGTCCACCCAACGAGAGGATGAAGAGAATAATCGCCACAATGTAGGCGGTGGTTTGTAGTCCTAAGGACATGTCTAAAGCCTCCACTCTACACTTAAGATTTCTGGAACATGGCCAACATCCGCCGGGTCACCATGAACCCGCCGACAATGTTGATGGTTGCAATCAATACGGAGATCGACGCCAGCACCCAGACCAACCAGTTGCCTGTGCCAATCTGCAACAGCGCGCCCAGAATGATGATGCCGGAAATCGCGTTGGTCACCGCCATCAGCGGGGTGTGCAAAGCGTGGCTGACGTTCCAGATGACTTGGAACCCAACAAAACACGCCAAAACAAACACGACAAAGTGCTGCAGGAACGACGGCGGTGCCACCAACCCCAGCGCCAGCAGCGCGATTGAGCCGATGCCAATCATGCCGACTTGCTGAAACCCTGCACGGCGGGCGGCAGCGGCTTCTTCAGCGGCTTTCTCCTCCGGCGTTTTCTCCGGCTCTGCGGGTGCTGTTTTCGCGGCAATGGCTTTGATCTTTGGCGGTGGCGGCGGGAAAGTGACTTCGCCCTGATGCGCCACGGTCGCGCCACGGATCACGTCGTCTTCCATATTATGGACCAGCACGCCGTCTTTTTCCGGTGTCAGGTCGGTCAGGAAGTTGACAATATTGTTGGCGTACAGCGTCGAAGACTGCCGCGCCATCCGGCTTGGAAAGTCTGAATAGCCAATGACCGTGACACCGTTGGGCGTCACAATCTTTTCGTCTGGCACGGTCAGATCACAGTTCCCACCCCGTTCAGCGGCCAAGTCAACAATCACCGAACCCGGCTTCATGGCTTCAACCATATCGGCCAGCCACAGCTTTGGCGCATCGCGGCCCGGGATCAGGGCGGTGGTGATGACAATATCGATCTCCGGTGCCTGTTCACGGAACAAGGCAAGCTGCTTCTCCCGAAACTCTGGCGATGATGGTGCGGCGTAGCCCCCGGTGGCCGCGCCGTCGCTGGCGTCGTCGAAGTCGAGGAACAGGAACTCAGCCCCCATGCTTTCGATCTGCTCAGCCACTTCTGGACGCACGTCAAATGCCCGCACGATCGCACCCAGCGACTGCGCCGTGCCGATCGCGGCCAATCCGGCAACGCCGGCCCCGATGACCAGCACTTTGGCCGGCGGGATCTTGCCTGCGGCTGTCACCTGACCGGTAAAGAACCGACCGAAGTTATTACCGGCCTCGATCACGGCGCGATAACCCGCCACGTTCGCCATAGACGACAGCGCGTCCATCTTCTGCGCGCGCGAGATACGCGGAACCATGTCCATGGCAATCACCGAAGCACCAGTGCCTTTGGCTTGCCCAAGCAAGTCCTCACTTTGCGCCGGATAGAAGAACGAGATCAGTGTTTGGTGGTCGTTCAGCTGGGCCAGCTCGTCACCCTCGGGCGGCCGAACTTTGGCCACCACGTTGGACTGCGACCAAACCTCAGCCGCGTCTTTGGCCAGCGTCGCACCTGCGGCGACATAGGCCTCGTCCGTCAAACCCGCTTCCACGCCTGCACCCGGTTCGACCAGCATACTGTGGCCAAGTTTTTCCATTTTGGTCAGTACATCGGGCGTGAGAGCCACACGCCGCTCGCCCGGCGCTGTCTCTTTTGGAACACCAATGATCATGCAATTTCCTCCCCTGCCGTCCGGTTGGTCTATGAATGACAACCAAGCACCGTGCAGCCATGAACTGGCTCACTGCGCAACTTTGCCAACCGAACGCATTTGGTAAAAACAGCTTAGTCAGGCTTGGCGCATGAATCCAAGAGCCAGCAGGACGACAGATTGTCAGCCCTTTCCCACGGCAGAAGCATGGCTTGCCGTGTGTCATCCACTCCATTTTCCCTTAAACCACAGGCTTTTTGCTGCTTTTCGCCCCAAAACCAGAAAATTCGCGCTCGATATTGGGATGACTTCCCGCCCCACAAACCCAGTGTGATGCCGCAGCCGCCTTACCACCCCGTCGAGTAGAGCTTACAGCGGCGACCTGTGATCCAATTCGCCCTCTCGCCCGCCAGCTAGCGGGGCACACCAAAGCCACCACCACCGGGTGTTTCCATGATGAAGGCGTCCCCCGACTTCAACTCGGCACGGTCATTGCCCGCCAAAGGCTCGCGGTTTCCGTTTTGACGCAAGACGGTGTTCAGGCCGCTCTGCCCCGGCTGCCCACCGCCTGCGCCGTGCGGCTGACGGATCCGGTTGGAGGTCAGGACAGTGACCGTCATGTCATCGAGGAACCGCAGTTGACGCACAATCCCGTCTCCGCCCCGATGCAGCCCCGCTCCACCCGACCCGCGCCGGATCGAGAACTCCTCGACCCGTACAGGAAAACGTCGCTCCAGCACTTCTGGATCGGTCATTCGGGTATTGGTCATGTGACTATGCACCGCCGAGGCACCATCAAAGTCCGGTCCAGCCCCAGTCCCACCGCAAATGGTCTCGTAGTTCTGCAGCCGATCATTGCCATAAACGAAGTTGTTCATTGTCCCTTGCGATCCGGCCATAACCTGCAAAGCGCCATAGAGCGCTTCCGCGATGGCTTGACTGACTTCCGTATTGCCGGAGATCACGGCCGCAGGATACTGCGGGTTGATCATTGAACCCGTCGGTACGATCAGGTCCAGCGGTTTCAGACAGCCTTCGTTCATCGGAATGTTCTTACCGACCATCGTGCGGAACACATACAGCACCACAGCGCGGCAAATCGCGGATGGCGCGTTGTAGTTCAGCGCGTCTTGGGGTGACGTTCCGGTGAAATCGATGCGCGCACTCCGCGTGGTCCGGTTTACGGCGATGGAAACATCGATCTTCGCGCCGTTGTCCAGCACCTGCGAAAACGACGCGTCGCTCAGCACGTCGATCACACGGCGCACACTCTCTTCTGCGTTGTCCTGCACGTGGTCCATATAGGCGTGGACGGTTTCCAATCCGTAGCCCTCGATGAGCTCCAACAGCGCCTGTTCGCCTGTGCTGTTCGCCGCGATTTGAGCGGCAAGATCGGCCATGTTTTGATCGACATTCCGACACGGATATTCACCGGATAAAAGCAGCGCCCGCGCAGCCTGTTCCTGCAAAACACCCTCAGACACCAAACGGAAGTTATCGATTACGACCCCTTCCTCCGTGATATGCCGACTGTCTGGGGGCGCTGATCCCGGCGTTCGGCCACCAATATCGGCGTGATGGCCCCGACTGGCGACGGTTGCAACAATGCGCTGACCGGTTCGATCAAACACCGGCGTGATGACCGTCACATCCGGCAAGTGGGTTCCGCCGTTGAAAGGGTTGTTCATCATAAACACGTCACCGGGTCGAATGGCTCCCCGGCGTTCGTCGAGGATCTTCTTGACGCTCTCGCTCATGGAACCGAGGTGAACCGGCACGTGGGGTGCATTGGCGACCAAGTCCCCGCGCTCGTCAAACAGCGCGCAGGAAAAGTCCAACCGCTCTTTGATGTTCACGGAATAGGCCGTGTTCTCCAGCGTCGCCCCCATCTGCTCGGCAATCGACATGAACTGGTTGTTGAAAACCTCCAGCATGATTGGATCGACTTTGGTGCCAATGGCGTCTTCGTGAATCAACGCCTCTGTGCGGCGCAGCAATAGGTTCCCGTTGCTCAGGCATTCTGCCTGCCAGCCGGGTTCCACCATGGTTGTCCCTGTGCTTTCGATGATCAGGATTGGTCCATCAATGGTTTGCCCTTGGGTCAAAAAATCGCGGTTGTAGACTGGCACAGATTGATCCGTTCCCGCCAAATGGATCGGTGCCGCCCCCAAGTGGGCTGTCCCTTCTTGGGTTGGCAAACTCAGCTCTGCGGCCTGTCCCGTCTCGCCAATGCCTTCAACCTCCAACATCTCAATCAGCAAATCGCGCGTGTCCGGGCGAAAGCCAAAACGCTGCTGGTGGGCGGTGATAAAGTCCTCGACCAACTGCCTTGGTTCCGCCAGCGCCAAGGGCAGACTTTGTTGCGAGCCGCTGGTGCGGATATGCAAGCGACAGTGCGCGCTGATTTGGTCGCGTGCGATGCCCTGTGCTTGGATGTCTGCTGTCACTTGGGCCGTCAGTCGGTCAAAGATCGGCAAAGCCTCACCGTGCGCGCTTAATGGGCGGTCAAACTGATACTGCGCCGAGGCCCGCACGTCGGCCAACCCCATGCCAAAGGCTGAAAGCACGCCTGCGAATGGGTGCAAGAACACCTGCCGCATCCCTAAAACATCCGCAACCTGACACGCGTGCTGCCCCCCTGCGCCGCCAAAGCTGTTCAGCGTATAACCGGTCACATCATAGCCGCGCTGGACCGAAATCTTTTTGATGGCGTTGGCCATATTTTCAACGGCAATGCGCAGGAATCCTTCGGCGAGCTCTTCGGCAGAACGCACGGGTTCATCCAGCTCTGCCGCGATCTGCTGTGCCAGCGCATCGAACCGGCCTCGAACCACCTCAACATCCAGTGGCAGGTCGGACTTGGGGCCAAAGACCGCGGGGAAGTATGCCGCTTGCACCTTGCCCAACAGCACGTTTGCATCCGTAACGGTCAAGGGACCACCGCGCCGGTAGCACGCTGGCCCCGGATTGGCCCCAGCGCTTTCGGGTCCAACCTGCAACCGCCCGTCGTCGAATTTCAGGATCGATCCACCCCCAGCAGCAACCGTATGAATATTCATCATCGGCGCGCGCAAGCGCACACCCGCAACTTCGGTTTCAAAGGATTGCTCAAAGGTTCCCGCAAAGTGGCAAACGTCGGTCGATGTGCCGCCCATATCGAAACCGATGAGCCGGTCAAAACCCGCCTGTTGCGCAGAACGCACCATCCCCACAACACCCCCCGCAGGACCGGAGAGGATCGCGTCTTTGCCTTCAAAGAAATCAGCATCCGCAAGGCCGCCGTTGGACTGCATAAACATCAATCGAGCTTGAGCGGCAATTGCCGGTCCCAAAGCATCCCGAACCTGCTGCACATAGCGGCGCAGCACTGGCGACAAATAGGCGTCCACCACGGTCGTATCACCGCGCCCAACCAGCTTGATCAGCGGACTGGCAACATGGCTGAGCGAAACCTGAAAAAACCCAATCTCCCGAGCGATTTCACCCGCCCGCAGCTCATGATCTGGAAACCGATAGCCGTGGAGAAATGCGATAGCGACCGACCGCAGGCCATCGTCAAAAGCCGCCTGTAAATCTGCGCGCAAGCGGGTCTCGTCGAGCGCGGTCAGGACGTCCCCTTCGGCATCGAGCCGCTCGGTGGCACCAATCACGCGCTGATAGAGCAGCTCGGGCAACGTGATATGAAGATCAAACAGGCGCGGGCGGTTCTGGTAGCCGATGCGCAGCAAATCTTCCAAACCTGCCGTCGTCACCAACACTGTCGGCTCGCCCTTGCGCTCCAACAGGGCATTTGTGGCGACGGTTGTTCCCATCTTTACGCTGTGGATCAGCCCGGCCGGAATGTCTTGTTCTGGGCCGAGGTCGAGCAAGTCGCGGATGCCTTGCACAGCGGCGTCTTGGTAGTGCTCGGGATTCTCAGACAGCAGCTTGTGCGTCCGCAAAGCGCCCTCAGGCGTGCACGCCACCAAGTCCGTAAACGTTCCGCCCCGATCCACCCAAAACTGCCACTGCGTCATCGCTGATGTTTCCCCCAATTTGCCCTGCTGTTCGCTTCGCTTATAGATCACTTTTGCCCCCGCTTTGATGCCGAAATATCGAGACGCTCGCCTCAGTGGGAACATTCCGCGCAATTTACTGTGAGTTTTGGTCTAATAATCTGAAAAAGAGCGGTTTTAATAGAAATACGGACCAGAATTTGCGTAGGCTCACTTCTGGAGTGAGGGGTGGAGCGACGCATGATTAATTTTCTAGCATCAATTGAAGATATGCTGCCGCCGGGCTTGGATGCGCGATTCTTTCGCCGGTCCCAGCGCGGCATTTTGGAATTGGCCGACGAAATTCTGCGTCGCAGCGGCGAGGCTTCTGGCTCCGCGCTGGCGCTGGAACTGATCGAGGACTATCGCACCTTGAATCGTGACAAGCGTGCGGCCTTGTTCCAAGGGCTGCTGGACGGCTATGGACCAGACCCCGATCACTTGGAATCGGTCATCTCTGCCTATCAGGACGACCCCTCCCCGCAGACCGCTGAAGGCTTCCTCAAGGCCGCTGAGTCGCGTCGCTTAGACCTGTTCCGGCTGATCAACACCGTACCGGGCGGCACGCGGTTTCTGATCAAAATGCGTGAAGACCTGTTCGTCGCGATGCGCGAGAACCCAGCCCTCAAGCCCGTTGATCGGGACTTTGAGCATCTCTTCGGTTTCTGGTTCAACAAAGGCTTTTTGGAACTCCGCCAACTCGATTGGGAAACCCCGGCCTACATCCTCGAAAAGCTGATCCAATACGAAGCCGTGCATGAAATCCGGGACTGGAACGACTTGCGCCGTCGGTTGGAAAGTGACCGCCGCTGCTTTGCCTTTTTTCACCCCGCTCTGCCCGGTGAACCGCTGATCTTTGTTGAAGTCGCCCTGACCAACGGTCTGGCCTCTTCGATCCAATCCGTGCTGAACGAGCCGTTGGCTGCTGCGGGTGATCGTGTCGACACGGCGATTTTCTACTCGATCTCCAACTGTCACACCGGACTGCGGTCCGTGTCCTTTGGCGATAGTTTGCTCAAACAAGTTGTTGGTTTGCTGCAGGATGAAATTCCCGGTCTGAAGAAGTTCGCAACCCTGTCGCCGGTGCCCGGTTTCATGCGCTGGCTGTCCGAAGAAGACGCGCCGCTGGCTGATGCGGTGAAGACCATTGCGATGACCGATGGCAGTCAGGCGCTGGAGGAGCATAAAGAGCAGTTGATGCGCCAATGTGCGAAGTACCTGCTTTACGCCAAGCGCGGCATCTACCCCACCGATCCCGTTGCACGCTTCCACCTGCGAAATGGTGCGATTTTGCACGCCATGCATTGGGGCGCCGACACCTCAGAAAGCGGCTTGCGGCAGTCTGCGGGGATTATGGTCAATTACCTCTATGAGCGGACCAAACTGGTGAACAACCACGAAGCCTTTGTCTCAACCGGCATGATCCCAAGTTCCGCTGACATCACACTTTTGACGAGACCTAAATAACCAAAAGGCTGAATCCTGCCTTAACCCAAAGGCTTAATACTGCCTTAATCCAAAGGCGTAACCCCTCATGGATCGGTGCCGCCGATTGGCCGTCGCGACGAAAAAGAACAGACCTTGCAGCACAAGAACGGAACAATGACAGTGGCTGACGTTGAAACAGACGTGTTGGTTGTTGGCGGCGGTACCGCAGGGTTTGGGGCTGCGGTAGCCGCAGGGCGTCAGGGCTTGCGGGTCACGCTGCTTGAAGCGACCAGCAAAGTCGGCGGCGTTATGGCCTTTTGCCCCGGTATGCCGTGGGGCGGTGGCTATCCCGTCGATCAAATCGTTGGTGGTTTGATCGAAGAGTTGACCCAGCGCCTTGAGCAGATGGATCCGCCAGCGGCGGAAAAGCGGCCTTGTACGCTGGAAAACTTTGGGCCGGAAATCATTTACGACCACGACATCGCGACCTTGACCATGTTTGAAATGCTCGAAGAAGCGGGCGTGGAAGTAAGGCTGAACGCTACCGCTTTGCAGCCCACAATGACTGAGGATCGCATCACCGCCGTCGAGTGCGTCAACCGGAACGGTCCCTTTACCATCCGTCCTAAAGTGGTGATTGACTGCTCTGGCGACGGGGATATTTCAGCCAAAGCGGGGGTGCCCTACACTTTGGGTGATGAGAACGGGAACATGATGGGCGTAACGATCTCGTTTCACATGGTTGGTGTGGACTGGGATGCCGCCTTTGCCGAGCCCGATCCCTATTTCACCAAATACGCAGCAAAAGGTGTCGCAGAAGGCCGGATCCACCCGGATTTGGCGCAGCTGTATCTGATGAAAGCCTTTCACCAAGGCACAGTGTTCTGCAACTCGGTGCATGTGCGCGGCGTCAACGGTATCGACCCCGATGCCGTCTCGAAGGCCACACAGGAAGGCCGCCGGCGCTGTCACCAATTGGCGAGGTTTCTGCGCGAAGAAGTCCCCGGCTTTGCCAAGGCGCACATGGCCATGCTGTCGCCCACGGTTGGTGTCCGCGAAACGCGCAAGCTCGAAGGGGTTTACCGGGTCACAGGCGAAGATTTGGCCAAGGCACGGCGTTTCACTGACGGCATTGTCTGCTGTGACAACCCCGTTGACGATGTCATGCGGGGCTCCTCAGAAATGACCCACGACGCCGCTGTTTCTGCGGGCAGCTACTACACCATTCCGTTCCGCGCGCTGATGCCTGCGAACGTGGCAAACCTCATGTTTTGCGGGCGGATCATATCGGCGGACGCGGTCGCCTTTGCCTCGGTGCGCGGGATGCCGCAGTGCATGTCAATGGGACAAGCCGCGGGAACCGCTGCGGCGATGATGATCGAAAACCACACGGCCGTTCAAGATCTTGACCTACCGGCGCTTGTCGCAAATCTCACCCAGCAGGGGATTCATGGACTGGGTAACAGCAGCCTCCTATAACCCGTCCGACGCATTGTAACATTCAGGTAAGCAAGCACCATGACCCCGACACAGCCGCAGACCCCCGCCGCGACCAACCGCATTGACGGCCTGCGCCCCGATGCGCCTGTACGGGCCGCTTTGGGGGCGTTTGGTGTGGGTCGGACAACGCTGAAAATGACCAACGAAGATGTACCGCGCATGGTCAATTTGCTGACCGGAGAAGGCCCGGAACGCGCAGATCGCACACTGACGGTAGAGCTGTTTTACCCCGCTCAAAAGCCGGTCCAGCCGACCCCGATACAAAGCCTGTTGCGCGACGGACAAACGCCGGTGACGCTGTGGGGCCAATCGGCGCAGGATGCCCCTATTGCCGAGACAGCCGGCGATTTCCCGTTGGTTGTGATCTCCCACGGCTATCCCGGCAACCGGTTTTTGATGTCCCATCTCGCTGAAAACCTAGCGACCAAAGGCTATGCCGTCGCCAGCATCGACCACCCCGACTCAACCTATGACGATCAGAACATCCCCGAAGCCGTCGCTGTTGATCGACCGCGCGACATTCACTTCGTGCTCAACGCCTTAACGGCGCTGCGAACCACTGGCGACCATCCAGCCCTTGCCCTGCTCTCGACGGATCGCATCGGGTTGGTGGGCTACTCCATGGGCGGATATGGCGTTCTGATGGCTCAAGGCGCGCAGTTGGCCCCGCCGTTGCTCACACAAAGCCCCGCCGCCGCGCAACCGCTGGTGCAGGGCTACATCCTGGACACGGACACCCCCGCGCACCACCCTGACCCTCGTGTTGCTGCCATGATCGCGATTGCGCCCTGGGGCCGTCAGGTGGGGATCCTTGACCCAAAAGGCCTGGCCAAGATCACCACGCCAACGCTCGTGGTCGGCGGGTCTGACGATGAAATTTCAGGCTATGAAACCGGTATTCGCCAGATTTGGCAGGACACCACCGCCGCCGACCGGGCTTTGCTGACGTTCGAGAATGCACAGCACAACGCAGCCGCCCCGATCCCCGCGCCACAGGAAAGCTACATCCCGCACCCAGAGCTTGGCATGCTGCCTTTCGAGCATTACGCCGACCCGGTTTGGGACAACGTCCGCATGAACAATATTCTACAGCACGCCGCGACCGGCCTGTTTGACCACTATGTCAGGAACCACAAAAGCGCCCCGGATTTAGCCCAAGCACGCGCTGAACACGACATTCCCGGCACACGGTTTGAGTTCCTTCCTGCTGGCTAAGCAGGCATTCAGACTGCCATTGGACAGCAGCAGCAGATCGTCACCTTGCAAGCTTGGCACCAAGGACCAATATTCGGGCCAAGGGATGACGACTGCACCATGACCCAAACGACAAAAATTGCCACTTGCGGCTACTGCGGCGCCCGCGCTGCGCTGGTGTTGACCCAGCAAGCGCGGCACGAATTAACCTGCTCAGCCTGCGGGGCTCCTCTGGACGATGTCGAGGTTCTGCAAACAACCGTGCGCACAGCGCCCCCGACCGATCAGCCGACGACGTTCAAAGAGGCCAAGTCCCGTGCCGCCGTTATGCCTTGGATGGAAAGTCGGGCGAAGGTCAACGCAGATGATGACGACGATGACGATGACGACAAAGATCGGCGCAAGGCGTCTAAGAGGTCCAAAAAATCAAAACGGGGCAAGCGGCGTAAATCTCTTGT
>ENA-OQVM01000908-OQVM01000908.1-marine-metagenome-genome-assembly--contig:-NODE-908-length-42256-cov-6.731359_pt1 | contig 42256 bp, 36 predicted proteins | sample MGYA00237776_ERZ505498 | MGnify/ENA primary metagenome ERZ505498 (study PRJEB26159, sample SAMN06265151) | marine metagenome | isolation source: Helgoland LTER site | place: Germany:Helgoland, sampling...
AAAAGGGGCGTTGTGATCCGTTTGGCTTTGCGTAGTTGGCCCATGATCTCGATTTCAACCTCAAGGTCTTCGGTTGCAAGTGCTCGGGGGATCAACGCCAAGGCAATGGATTTGCCAGCATGATGCGAATAGCCGCCAGAAGTGCAGAACCCCTGAACCTTGCCGTCGATGAACACTGGCTCGTAGGCCACAACATCCGCGTCATCAGCATCAACCTCGAACACGACTGATATGCGGGCAGGGGGATTAGCACGCTCCGCCTCTGCGGCGGCGCGACCGATGAAATCCACGTTCTTTTTGAAGCTAATGAAACGATCCATGCCAGTCTCGGCTGCAGTGTAATCGGGTGAGAACTCGCTCAGCCATGATCCAAAGAATCGATCCAACCGCAACGACATCATTGCGCGCATACCGAAAGGCGTGATGCCTATTGGTTGCCCTGCCTGCCAAAGCGTCCACCACAATTGCCGCTGATCCATGGGAACGCAATATATTTCATATCCCAGATCACCAGTATAACTGACACGCTGCACGATGCAGGCGACTTGACCGATTGTCATTCGGCGCACATCCATAAATTTGATCTTCGCAACATCGTCGCGCGTACTAGCAGCCAACAGATCGCGCGCCCGCGGTCCGGCAATCTGAAAGCCGTTGCGCCTGTCAGAGATGTTTTCAATGTGGGCGTCAGGCAGCGCATTTTGCATGAACCAACGGTGGTGAATGTCTTGCGCGCCATAGCTGGCCGTGATCTGAAATTCTGTCTCGGTCAGGCAAGACACCGTGAAATCCCCCCACAGCCGACCCTTGGGTGACAGCATAGGAGTCAGAGACATCCGCCCCGGTTGGGGAATACGGCCTGCCATAATCCGGTCCAACCAAGCGCGTGCGCCTGTACCGGTGATCGCGAATTTGCCAAAGTTCTGCACCTCGTTGATGCCCACACCACTGCGCACCGCCTTCACTTCGCGGGCCGTGGCTGCAAAAGCGTCCGAGCGACGGAACGTCGGGGTTTCATAGGTCGGCTCATCGCCTTGAGCAAAGTAATTGGCGACTTCCAACCCGAACTGATGCCCCCAAACAGCCCCCAAATCGCTGAAGATATCGTACATCGGTGTTGTCCTGTGCGGCCTTGCGGCAGGCAGCTCTTCGTTCGGATAGCTGACAGAAAAGCGGTTTTGGTAGTTCTCAATGACCTTTGGCCGCGTATATCCCGGCGTAATCCACTTGCCGTAACGGCCCACGTCCATCGCCGTGACATCACGCTCGCATTCGCCCGTCGTCATCCATTGCGCCAACATCAGGCCCACACCACCGCCTTGGCTGAACCCAGCCATAACGCCACACGCAGACCAATAGTTTTGCAGGCCCGGAACAGGGCCCACTAGCGGGTTCCCATCGGGAGCGAATGTAAATGGCCCGTGAATCACAGATTTCACACCTGCACGTTCCAGAACAGGAAAACGTTTATAGGCAAAATCGATCGAATCCGCGATCTTATCAAGGTTATCAGGCAGCAGTTCATGCCCGAAATCCCAAGGCGTGCCATCGACTGCCCAAGGTTTGCAAGGTTGCTCGTAAAACCCAATACACAGCCCGCGGCCTTCCTGACGCAGATAGCTTTCGCCGGCAGGGTCCATCACATGTGGATGCTCTGCATCGCGCTCGTAAATCTCGGGCAGATCATCTGTAACAATGTACTGGTGTTCCATCGGGTGTAGCGGAACATATGTGCCCGCCATCGCAGCAACCTCGCGCGCCCAAAGGCCCGCGGCATTGACCACATGTTCCGCGTGGATTGTCCCTTTGTCGGTGACGACATCCCATGTGCCATCGGCGCGCTGCTTTGTCTCGATCACCTTGGTGTGCAGTTCAATCGTGGCACCGCCCATGCGCGCCGCCTTGGCGTAGGCGTGGGTGGTACCTGATGGGTCCAGATGCCCGTCGAGCGGGTCATAAAGGCCACCAACAATCCCATCGAGGTTGGTGATCGGCGCGATCTTGGCGATCTCTTCTGGGCCAACAATCTCTGTTTCCAACCCCATATAACGATGCTTGGCCCGTTCAGCGACCAGCATGTCAAAACGGTCTTGATTGTCCGCCAATGTCACACCGCCCACATGGTGCAGACCGCAGGACATGCCAGTGATCTCTTCCAGCTCACGATACAGCTTGATTGTATAACCCTGCAATGCAGCCATATTTGTATCGCCATTGAGCGTATGAAACCCACCAGCTGCGTGCCAAGTCGAACCAGACGTCAGCTCTGACCGTTCCACCAACATCACATCGGACCACCCTAATTTGGTCAGGTGATACAGCACGGATGCGCCGACGACGCCTCCGCCAATAATCAGGGCTTGGGTGGTGGTTTTCATGATGCGCACTCCTGTCTTGGTCTTCGCCAATATGGCGTCCAAAAAACCACGAGCGGTTCAGAAAACGACATAGTGTGTCGGTGAAAGGCTATCGCTTTACAGCACCATTGCAGACGGTGAAGATGTCATCAAACGAAAGGTTTCCCAGATGCGCACCCATGCCCAAGCCGTTGTCATCGGAGGCGGCGTGATCGGCTGTTCCATCCTGTACCATTTGGCAAAACTGGGATGGACGGATGTCGTACTGCTGGAGCGTGACGAACTGACATCGGGCTCCACTTGGCACGCGGCGGCCAATATTCACGGGTTGCACGACAGCACCAATATCAGCCGTATCCAGCACTATACGATGAACCTCTATAACGCGCTGGAAGAGGAAACAGGCCAATCCTGCGGCGTGTTTCAGCCCGGTTCGCTGTACCTCGCGCAAACAGAAGAGCGTGAGCATCAACTGCGCTTGCAGGCCGCGAAGGCCAAGTTTTACGGCATGAATTTCTATGAGGTGGACCGGACCGAGGCCGAGCACCTGCATCCGCTTGTCGACTATGATGGTATTCGTTGCATTATGTATGAACCCGACGGTGGCAATGTGGACCCATCCGGCGTGACGAATGCCTATGCGATTGGTGCGCGGCAGAAGGGGGCCGAAATCTACCGTTTTACCCCCGTCACAGCGACCGTGCCGCAGCCAGACGGATCTTGGATCGTTGAGACACCCAAAGGCAACATCAAAACAGAATGGGTGATCAATGCCGCCGGTCTCTGGGGGCGCGAAGTGGCCAAACTTGCGGGCATCACACTGCCGCTTTTACCAACCGAGCACCAGTATTTCGTGACCGAAACCATCGCAGAGATTGCGGCGATGGATCGGCGTTTGCCATCGGTCGCCGACCGCGATGGCGAGTATTACTTACGCCAAGAGGGGCAGGGCCTACTAGTGGGCGCTTATGAAAAGGACGTGCGCTTCTGGGCCGAGGATGGGACGCCACAGGGCTTTGGACATGAGCTTTTCGCCGATGATCTAGAACGGATCGAAGACAACATGATGCGCGCGATCGACCGTGTGCCCGCCGTAGGCGAAGCAGGTATCAAGCGGGTCATTAACGGCCCGATGATCTGGTCACCTGACAGCAACGTCCTTTACGGGCCGCACCCTGACTTGCGCAATTATTTCTGTTGTAACGGAATTATTCCGGGCTTCAGTCAATCAGGCGGCATGGGCCTGATGGCCGCGCAGTGGATCATTAATGGCGAAAGCGAGTACGACATGTTCGCGTGGGATGTCGCCCGTTTCGGCCCTTGGGCGGATGCGCAATTCACCAAAGCGCGGGTCGGCGACCAATACGCCAAACGCTTTGCAATCCATTTCCCCAACGAGGAACGCGCAGCAGGGCGACCCGTGCGCACAAGGCCCATCTATGAGATGCAGCAAGCAATGGGTGCAGTCTTTGGCCTGAACTATGGCTGGGAACATCCGCTTTGGTTTGCCGATGCGCCTGGGATAGCAGATACCAACGGTTTCACCCGTCAAAACTGGTTTGAACCGGTGGGGCAGGAGGCGAAGATGCTTCGCCAAGCTGCTGGTATCATTGATATTTCCAACTTCGCAAAATACTTCGTTAGAGGGCCTGATGCGGCGGAATGGCTTAATGCTGTCTTTGCCAACAACATGCCCAAGGCGGTAGGCCGTTCGTGCCTGACGCCGCTGATCGGTGTGAACGGCGGGATTGCGGGCGACTTTACGGTAACACGCCTCGCCAATGACGAATTCATGATCATCGGCGGCGGTGCGGCAGAACGCTATCACCAGCGTTTCTGGAAGGAAGTACCCTTGCCACAAGGCACAACGTTCGAAAGCCGGACTGATACGATGTGCGGGTTCAATGTGGCAGGGCCACAATCCCGCGCCTTGCTTGCGCGGCTGACCAACGCGGACCTTAGCACAGAGGCGTTCCCCTTCATGCGATCGCAAAGGATTACGGTGGCGGGCGTAGAGGTGATTGCGCTGCGCGTGTCTTTCACTGGGGACCTAGGCTGGGAATTGCATTGTGCGCAAGCTGATCAGTCACGGCTTTATGAGGCGCTGCTGGAGGCAGGCCAAGATTTTGGCGCTGGTCCGGTGGGATCACGTGCGCTGATGTCACTGCGCATCGAAAAAGGCTACGGCAGCTGGAGCCGTGAATACTCGCCAGAGTATTGGCCGCAAGAGGTTGGGTTGGATCGCCTTATTAAGTTAGAAAAGGATTTTCTGAACAAAGCCAGTTACTTGAAGATCAACAATAATGCGCCACGCGAGATGCTGTCTTTGATCGAAGTGCAAGATGTGACAAATGCAGACGCGACGGGTGGCGAGCCAATTTTCCTTCCCGACGGTACACCTGTCGGGCGCGTCACTTCTGGGACTTATGGCTACAGTGTGGAAAAATCTCTGGCGCTTGGGTATCTCAAGGACGTGGCACCAGGCACGCCCGTTGATGTCATGATCTTGGGCAAACCGCACCGTGGTGTGGTTCTGGCGGAGCCACCCTTTGACCCCGCCGGAACGAAATTACGCGCTTAAGGAATGATGCGTGTATATTTGGAACCTTCAAGCGTCGCGCCAACGCGCAAACCGGTTTGGCCGAAAACGACCGCGATGACTGGTGACAACGACGTTGTTGTCTCGGCGCGCAGCATGTCGCTGTTATTGCTGAAAGCATATTCAACATCGGCACCAGCTGCCCAACCGGGTGACTGACGAAACTCAAGCAGGGCTTCGGGTGTCATAAAGAACAAAACATGGCTGAACTGCTGCGCACCAATCTGCAAACCCGCGCTGCCAGACGTGGCAGAATAGTAATCCACGGTCGACGCACCGACACGCAACGCGCCACGACCGAATGACCCGCCAACACCAAATCCTGCCTCTGTGACCAAAGGCATGACCAATAGACCAGCAGCGCGCGATGCAAGTTCTTGTGTGCCGGGGAATTCTGAGAACATGCGGTTCAGCGTGCTGTCGACCCGTGCATCAATCGTTGCAGGGCCGGGACTGCCAATTCCATTGCCGCATGCCGCCAATGTCGTTGCTGCCAGAGTACCAAGCGCAAAGCTGCGCCTTGAAAAATTGCTCATAATATATCCGCCTATGTGCCTGTTTGAAGACGTTTGCCGCCTTTTATGGGGTGAATATAGGCGAAGGGTGGCGTGGTGTCACGCGCGAAGCTGCTCTGTTTGCATTCGTAGGCGACAGCCGGCAGTGCAGGCGGCTATGACCCGTTTAGCAATCTTGCAGCAGCCGGTGCGAAGTAGGTCAATATCCCATCACAACCTGCGCGCTTAAAGGCCAAGAGACTTTCCATCATCACCTTCTCGCCGTCCAGCCAACCGTTTTGTGCGGCGGCCTGCAACATCGCGTATTCACCACTGACTTGGTAGGCATAGGTCGGCACGCCAAAGCTGTCTTTGACCCTACGGCAAATGTCCAGATAGGGCATGCCGGGCTTGACCATGATCATATCGGCCCCTTCGGAAAGGTCACGCGCAACAAGACGCAGGGCCTCGTCACTATTGCCGGGGTCCATTTGGTATGTGTTCTTATCACCGGTTAGTGCAGAAGAGGCCCCAACGGCGTCGCGGAAAGGTCCATAAAAACTGGATGCGTATTTTGCCGTGTAACTTAAGATCGCAACGTTTTGGTGGCCGTTGGCCTCGAGTGCTGTGCGGATTGCGCCAATACGTCCATCCATCATGTCGGATGGACCAAGAATATCGGCACCGGCGTCGGCCTGTGCCAGCGCCATTTTGACCAGGGCGGCGACGGTGCGATCATTCACGATTTCACCATTTTCGACAAAACCGTCGTGACCGTTGATGTTGTATGGGTCCAGAGCGATATCAGTCATCACGGCAATATCGGGTGCCGCGTCTTTAATGGCGCGGATGGCTTGGTTTGTCAGGTTATTGGGGTCCCACGCCATGGCGCAATCCTCAGTTCGGGCGTCCATTCCCGTGTATGGAAAGATGCAAATTGCCGGGATACCAAGGGCTTGGGCCTCTTTCGCGGCCAAGGCGATGCGGTCAACGGTCCTGCGAACAACGCCCGGCATGGAAGCAACAGGTGTTTCCTCATTCTTGCCGTCCATCACAAAGATTGGCCAGATCAGATCATCCACGGTCAAGGTGTTTTGCCGTGCGAGCGCGCGCAATGCGGGGCTCTGGCGCATGCGGCGCAACCGCGTAGCAGGAAAGGGGGCAAGGATCGGTTTCATGGTTTGCGGCCTCTTTTAGTGATGAATTCTTGGTGGCATGGATTTTGCTGCATCACAAGGCTGGGCAAGCAGGGTGCACAGCGCTAGGTTGCGGATCAGAATACAAACAATATCGGAATTGCAGTCTTGGACTGGACCTTCGCCATTCTTACACTGATTGATCTGCAAACATTCACCAGCTTTTGGTATTGGCTGGTGGTCATTGTCACATGGTCAATCGCAGGCAATTGGCTGATTGGTGTGCCGTTCGATATGCTTTTCAGGGCGCGTAAGTGCGCACCGCAGGAACTGGCCGATCTCGAAGCCATGATTGACATCAATGTCAGGCGGATTGTCTGGACCGGCCAGTCTCTTGGCATCGCGTCAGCGGCATTGATTGGTTTCTTCCTTTGCATGCTGGGCACTATGGGCTTTTTCTATGGCTTGGAACTGGCGCAGGGGTTGTTCATTCTCAGCGCGCCATTAACGCTTGTTGTCGTCGTCAATGTCGGTTTGGCCAATCAACTTCACACCACCCCGCTCCACGGACGCGATTTGGTGCGGCGCCTGTTTGTCGTGCGGCTGTGGACGCAAGTCATTGCGATGATTTCACTCTTTTTCACCGCCGTGTACGGATTGTATTTCGCAATTTCGGCGCAGCACCTCTTCTAACCGGTTGACACCATCCATGCGGGGGGTAGGTCAACGGAATGTCTGATCCCAAACACATCACTGTCAGCGGCGCCCCCGAAGGGTATGACGCCCAATTGATTCTTGCCGAACTTGGCAAGGGCACCCCCGTCATGCATGTCGCCCGTGACGACAAACGGCTTGCTGCGATGCAGGCGGCCTTGGCCTTCTTTGCGCCGCAGGTGCCGGTTTTCGTGTTCCCTGCATGGGATTGTCTGCCCTACGACCGTGTTTCACCAAACACCGATATCTCTGCTGCGCGCATGGCCACACTGGCCGGGCTTGTTCATGGGATGCCAGAGCAGTTTGTCCTGCTCACATCGCTCTCTGCCGTCACCCAACGTGTTCCCGCGCGCACATTGCTGCGCGAAGCAGCTTTCAAGGCGACGGTCGGGAACCGCATGGATGAAGAGGCACTGCGCCATTTCCTCGTGCGCATGGGTTTTACGCAAAGTCCGACTGTGATGGAGCCCGGTGATTATGCCATTCGCGGCGGGATCATTGATATCTACCCACCGGGGCAATCGGGGCCTGTGCGGCTTGATCTGTTTGGCGATGTGCTTGATGGCGCACGCCGCTTCGATCCGGCCACCCAGCGGACGACCGAAACACTCACCGAGGTCGAACTCGCGCCAGTCTCCGAGGTGATCCTTGATGAGGCCGCTATTACGCGGTTCCGCCAGAATTACCGTTTGGAGTTTGGGGCCGCTGGCACTGACGATCCGCTGTACGAAGCCGTTTCTGCTGGGCGCAAACATGCCGGTGTCGAGCATTGGCTGGGCTTTTTTCAGGACGATTTGGAAACGCTTTTTGACTATCTGCCCAAGGCAACCGTCACGCTTGATGATCAAATGACACCCATGCGTGTTGCCCGTTGGGATAGTATTGCCGACCAGTATGGCACGCGCATGCATGCGCTGTCCCAAAAGGGGCGGATGGATAGTGTCTATAAACCTGCACCACCAGAATTGCTGTATCTGGATGATGTTGCATGGGAGGCTGCGGTCGCAGATCGCCGCGTGATGCAATTTTCTGCCCTGAAACAGGCAACGGGGCCGGGCGTTATTGATGCGGGCGGGCGAATTGGGCGCAACTTTTCACCCGAACGCCAACAAGAACATATAAGCCTTTTCAGTGCTTTAGCGGACCACATCAAGGCGAAGCTGACCGATGGACCTGTTGTTGTCGCATCCTATTCCGAAGGTGCACGCGAACGTCTGGAAGGCTTGATTGAAGATGAAGGCGTGGTCGAGGCGATTTCGATCACCGATTTCAGCCGCGTGGGCAAGCGTGGACTGCATCTGGCTGTTTGGGCGCTGGATCATGGATTTGAAACGCCAGGCCTGACTGTGATTTCCGAACAGGACGTGTTAGGCGATCGTCTGATCCGGCAAACCAAGCGCAAGCGCCGTGCCGAGAATTTTCTGTCCGAAGCCAACAGTCTGACCCCCGGTGATCTGGTGGTGCACGTCGATCACGGTGTCGGGCGTTATACTGGCATGGAAGTTGTGACCGCATTAGGTGCAGCGCATGAGTGCTTGCTTCTGGAATATGCAGAAGATTCAAAGCTTTATCTGCCTGTCGAGAATATTGAACTACTCTCGAAATATGGTCATGAGACTGGCCTGCTTGATAAACTGGGTGGTGGCGCGTGGCAGGCCAAGAAGGCCAAGCTGAAAGAGCGCATCCGCCAGATTGCAGAGCGCTTGATCCGTGTGGCCGCAGAGCGTGAATTGCGTACAGCACCTGCTCTTGACCCGCCGGACGGGCTTTGGGACCAATTCCTCGCGCGGTTTCCTTATGTCGAAACAGACGATCAACTGTCCGCCATCGAGGATGTCCTGACCGATCTGGGTTCTGGCAAACCGATGGACCGTCTTATCTGCGGAGATGTTGGTTTTGGTAAGACCGAGGTTGCAATCAGGGCCGCTTTTATTGCGGCACTGTCAGGGGTGCAGGTGGCGATTATTGCACCGACAACTTTGCTGGCGCGTCAGCACTACCAAAACTTTGCAGAACGGTTCCGGGGCTTTCCTGTGAATGTGCGCCCGCTGTCACGTTTTGTATCGACCAAGGATGCAAACCTGACCCGAGAAGGACTGGCCAAAGGAACTGTCGACATTGTAGTTGGCACACACGCGCTGCTTGCCAAGGGTGTGAAGTTCAAGGACCTCGGCCTGCTTGTGATCGACGAAGAACAGAAATTCGGCGTGCAGCATAAAGAACGACTGAAGCAATTGCGGACAGACGTCCATGTGTTGACGTTAACGGCGACGCCTATTCCACGCACCTTGCAACTGTCGCTGTCTGGCGTCCGTGATCTATCAATCATCGGCACACCTCCTATTGACCGTCTTGCGATCCGCACCTATGTGAGCGAATTCGACACCATCACTGTGCGTGAGGCGCTGTTGCGTGAACACTATCGGGGGGGGCAGTCATTTGTCGTGGTGCCCCGCATCACCGACATGGTTGAAATGGAGGACTTTCTCAAACGCGAAGTACCCGAGGTATCGTATATCTCTGCCACAGGACAGATGGCGGCCGGTGAACTTGATGACCGGATGAACGCCTTCTACGACGGCAAATATGATGTGTTACTCGCAACGACCATTGTCGAAAGTGGCCTGGATATTCCGACCGCAAATACGATGATCGTCTGGCGGTCGGATATGTTTGGCCTCAGTCAGTTGTACCAGATCAGGGGCAGGGTGGGCCGCTCCAAGACCCGCGCTTACGCGTACCTCACGACCAAGCCTCGCCAGAAACTGACCGACACCGCCCAGAAGCGCCTGCGCGTGCTGGGTTCGATTGATTCGTTGGGCGCGGGCTTTACGCTGGCCAGCCAAGATCTCGATATTCGCGGTGCGGGCAATCTGTTGGGCGAAGAACAATCAGGCCAGATGCGCGAAGTAGGGTATGAGCTGTACCAGCAAATGCTGGAAGACCAGATTGCCGCCATTCGGTCAGGCGAGGCCGAAGGCATCATTGATGACGGTCAATGGGCGCCGCAGATCAATCTGGGTGTGCCAGTGCTGATACCCGAGGATTTTGTGCCTGATTTGGATGTGCGCCTCGGCCTCTATCGCCGCTTGTCAGAACTGACAACGAAAGTAGAGCTGGAAGGCTTTGCCGCCGAACTCATTGATCGCTTTGGAAAATTGCCACGTGAAGTGAATACCTTGATGCTGGTTGTGCGGATCAAGGCGATGTGCAAACGCGCAGGTATCGCCAAACTGGATGCAGGACCAAAAGGCGCGACGATCCAATTCCATAACGATAAATTCGCATCGCCCAAGGGGCTGGTCGATTTTGTGCACGCCCAGAATGGCATGGCCAAGATCAAAGATAACAAGATCGTGGTGCGTCGCGATTGGGCGAAAGAACGCGATAAGATCCAAGGCGCGTTTAACATCGCACGCGATTTGGCGCAGAAGCTGGCCGAAGAAAAGAAGAAGGCGGGCTGACGCCCGCCTTTGCCTCCGGCGGGGATATTTATGGGCCAATAATAATGTTAAGTTTCGCCCGGCCTTTTGATCAATGTTGTGAGCCAGAGCGCGACCGATGCACAGATGAGCGTACCAATGGCCATCGGCATGGGCGTTCCGTTGAAGGCCAGCGCAATGGGGGCTGCGATGATGACCGCACCAATCGTCGCAACCGCCGCAATAATAGAGGCCGCCATACCTGCGATATGCCCCATTTCTTCCATCGCCAAGGCGTTAAGGTTGCCGATGGTTAGACCAGCTTGAAAGAAGTTTGAGGTAACCCAGAAGACATAGGTGCCGAATGCGAGCCAGTAAGGGCCGTTTGCCGCTGTGATAACGATCATCAGCAGCGTGATCCCGATTTGCACCGTGAACATCGCCTTGATGATGGCACGCATACCCAAACGGACGACGATACGAGCGTTCAAGACGCTCGCCGAAGCCGCAACGACAGCGATCCCGCCGAACCAATAATGGAAGTGTTCGCCTTGTCCAAATGTGATGTCAAACACCTGTTGGGTGGAGGACAGCACCGTAAAGAGCATCCCAAAGGTCAGGGTTTGGATCAGAATAGATAAACGCGCGGTGCGGTGGCCAAACATTTCGGCAATCGCAGACGAAAGGCTGCGGATACTGAGGGGGCGACGTTTCTCAGGTGCAAGCGTCTCGGGTTGCCGGATCAAGAGCCAAAGCAGCGACAGGACTGAGAATATGACAAAGGATGCAAAAATGGCCCGCCAGCCAAAACCAACGATGATGAAGTGCCCCATCGTCGGCGCAAGGGCAGGCACCAAGGAGAACACGACCATAACGAAAGACAATATTCGCGCCATATTCGGGCCTGAATAGAGGTCCCTGATCAAGGCCATTGCAACCACACGCGGCCCTGCGGCACCCAAACCTTGGACAACGCGGGCTCCAAGCATGACTTCAAGAGAGGACGACGCCCAAGCGACGACACAGGCCGCCACATATATGATTGCCCCGCCGACCATCACGGGTTTTCGTCCGAAGGCATCGGACAACGGACCTGTAAACAGCGTACCAATGCCCATACCAAGTACAAAGCTAGTGATGATCAACTGCGCATTATTAAGGTTGTCCGGCGAAAGCGCTTCGCCGATTTCGGGCAAAGCGGGCAGCATTGCATCAATAGAGAATGCAACTGTCGCTGCTAACATCGCCATCAATGCGATAAATTCAGTCTGCGGTAGGCGCCTTGGCTCGGCTGTTGTGATGGTAGCGTCGCTCATTCAGCGGCTTCGATCTGTGCCATGATGTCTTCGATCACACTAACCCACATCTCGGGCGGCTGCGCGCCTGGTACGGCATGCTGTTGGGCCACAATGAATGTAGGGACCGAGCTGATGCCCATTTCGCGGCTATGCTTGTCGCGCGCGCGGATGTCGGCCGTGTCTGCATCGGAGTCCAGCAACTTGGTCACCATCGCGGCATCCATTTCAGCAGTGTCCGCAATATCCGCCAAGACCTCGTGATCGCCGATGTCCCGGCCTTCTACGAAATAGGCCTTAAAAAGCAGATCAACGACAAAGGACTGCCGATGTTCGATCCCGGCCCAATGGATCAGGCGGTGCGCATCAATGGTATTCGGTGTCTTTTTGATCGCATCGAAATTGATATGCGCGCCAGAGCGCTCGGCATGTTCAACGACGGGTGCATAGGCTTTCACAGCGCCTTCCTTACCCCCGAACTTCCCTTCCAGATAGGCGCGCCGGTCCATGCCCTCGGCTGGCATGTCGGGGTTCAATTGGAACGGGTGCCATTCAATGGTGAAAGGATGATCGGGGAACTGCTCTAGCGCCTTATCGAGGTTGGTTTTGCCGATGTAGCACCACGGGCAGATCGGATCGGAAATGATATCAAGTTTGACCATGAGCGGTCTCCCATTCGTTGCGCAGCGTCCGGCGCAAAAGTTTGTTGTTGGCCCCTCGGGGGAGTGTGTCGCGGGCGATCAACAGGCGGGGCACCTTGTAGGTGGCCAATCGCGTGGCGACAAAATTGCGAAGTTGATCTTCGTCTATCACGTCTGTGGCGACGTAAAACCCCGCAATGACGAAAACCCCTGTGCGCACCTGCACAGTACAGACTGCGGCTTCGGAGATCTTAGGGTGGGCAGTCAGCGCATCTTCGACTTCGATCGGGCTGACGCGGTGGCCGCCTGCGTTCATCATGTCATCAGCGCGTCCAGCGTAGGTGATTGCGCCAGTGGCGTCCATTGTTGCCAGATCACCGGTCAGGAACCAATCACCTTGATAGCGATCTGCGGTGTCTTGGGGCAGGTTGAGGTAACCCAGCATCAAGCCAGGATCGCTCTTGTGAATTGCGATACACCCAATGTCACCACGGGGCACAGGGCCATCTGGTCCAAGCAAGGCGACAGTGCGTCCTGGCTGCACAAATCCGGCTGCACCCTCTGGGGCTGGTTGCCGCGGTGAGGCCGAAATGAAGGTAGAGCACTCGGACATTCCGAACGCCTCATAGACTGGCGTTCCTGTCTTCGTTTCCCAGTCGCCACGATCTACCGCGGACAGCTTTTCCCCTGCTGAAAGGCCATGACGTAGATGCGGCAGCGGAAGTACTTTGGCACGCAACAACCTGCGATAGACGCCCGGCGCTGCGGCAAAGAGCGTGGCCCCATAAGTCATCATCAAAGCTGGCAATTGCTCGGGCATTACGTTCTGCGCGGGGATTAACGCGGTGGCCCCGATGGACCACGGGTCCAGCAGTCCGGTGCCAAGCGTGTAGGTCCAGTTAAAGGCGCCTGCGTGCATCATCCGGTCGTCCTCGCGCAGACCGTACCACCCATTCCACATCATACGGCGCGCCCAAATCGCACGGTGGGCATGGACAACGGGGGTAGGGCGGCCGCTCGTGCCGGAAGTATAGATGATATAGGCTGGGCGGTCAGGGTCACCACAGGCGAAATTGGCGGGCGGCAAGGCCCAAAACTGGCGCAATGCCTCAAACGGCAAGGCGCTGGTCTGGCTCTGCGGCGCACCTGCGGACCGCATTTCCAACGCGGGTTGGATCGTCGCCACGACATCTTGGTATTCACGTTCAGTCAGCGCGCTGGAGAGTGACACCGGCACAATACCAGCGGCAATGGCCCCTAAGAAAGCGATAGGGAACTCAGGCGTATTGCCAAGCTGCATAACGACGTGCGCACCCGGCTTGACCAAGGCGCGCAGGCCTGTCGCAGTTCCCAGAACCGCGCGTTTTAAGGAAAGGTAGTCAAAACGTTCAATGCCGCCAGCCACGTCCATGATCTGTAATGCTGTCTTGTCGGCCAAGCGATCCGCATGGGCCAAAACATAGGCTGCCATGTTGAAGTTAGCTGGCGGCGGGGGAAACCCATCTGATTGGACAAGTGACAGCATATCTCACCGCTACCCATCTGGAGCGTAGGTTGCAAGATATCAGACGGCTGCTTATGACAAACATATGGCTGACCAAGACACAGATAACCTGATCCGTATTGCCCGTGAAAGCGGCGAAAGCAGCGTCGCACAGCCGCTGGACCTTGGCGCGCGCGTGCGCGAGTTGCGAAAGGCGCGCAGTTGGACGTTGGAGCAGGCCGCTCAGCAGGCAGGGCTTGCGCGCTCAACCTTGTCCAAAATCGAGAACGGGCAGATGTCGCCCACCTACGATGCGCTTAAGAAGCTGGCGGTTGGACTGGAAATATCGGTCCCACAACTCTTCACCCCGCCATCAAAGGGCCAAGTGAACGGGCGCATGGCCGTGACGCGCAACGGCGAAGAGGCCGCGAAAGTCACGACTACCTATGAACACGCGCTACTGGCCGAAACGCTGACTACGAAAAAAATGCTGCCCTACCGGACGCGAGTGCGTGCACGACAAGTCGAGGACTTTGATGGCTGGGTGCGCCACGATGGCGAAGAGTTTCTTTACGTGTTGACCGGGCAAATCCGGCTCTACACAGAATTCTATGAACCAGTGGACCTCAAACGCGGCGATAGCGCCTATTATGATGCCGCCATGGGTCATAATGTGGTGTCAATCAGCGCCGAAGACGCCACAATCCTTTGGGTCACATCGCTGAACTAGTGCTGTTATTATTGGCCCAAAAATATCCCCGCCGGAGGCTTCAACCCTTCGTGAAGAGCCGCGGCAGAATAATTGACGCAACGCCCACACCCACGAACTGCATGACAATGAACATCGGAATATGCGCTGGATTGATGCCTGCGAATGTATCGCTGAATCCGCGGGCGATGCTGACTGCAGGATTGGCGAAACTGGTCGATGACGTGAACCAATATGCACCTGTGATGTAGAGTGCGACAAGCGTCGGCACCGCGTCAGGACGGCTCTTTAGCCCCCCGAAAATTACAAACAGCAAACCGAACGTGGCCAGCACCTCGGAGAACCATTGCGAAATGCCTGTCCGGTCAGTCGTCGAGGCCTGAAAAATGCTCAGATCGAACATCACGTGGGTCGCCCAGACTCCCAGAATCCCGCCACCGATTTGCACGACGACATAAGGCACTGCTTCACGTACATGCATCTGACTGCGCAATACAAAGGCGAGCGTGACTGCGGGGTTAAAATGCGCGCCCGAGATCGGACCGAGCGTTGTAATAATCACATAAAGAATACAGCCCGTTGCAATGGCATTTGCGAGTAAGGCAATTGCCGTATTCCCGTCAGCCAGTGCGGCGCCCATGATGCCAGACCCCACAACACCAATCAGCAAGAACGCTGTTCCGAGCCCTTCAGCCAGCAATTTTTGCATCTTACGCCCCAATCCGGTCAAACACAGTCTGCAAGTCCCCTTGTGTCATCACTTCAAAGGGCAGAGCAAGCAAGGCATCAGCTTTTGCGGCCAAAAGTTTATATGCCGTCTCAAACGCCTCCGGCTGATCATCGGGGGCAGCGGCGGCAGGGTCCTCAATCCCCCAATGGGCCCGCAACGGCGCACCGGGCCAGTAAGGACATTTTTCTCCAGCAGCTGACCCGCAAACAGTGATGACAGCATCCATCACTGGCGCGTCAGGCCCTGCGTAATCATCCCAGCTTTGGGATGACAGGCCATCGGTGGGAAACCCTTTTTCGGCCAACAGGCGCAGCGACTGTGGGTGAACGCGTCCCGCGGGTTTTGATCCTGCAGACCACGCCTTGATCCGACCGTCCGAGCGGTGGTTCAGGATCGATTCAAGCAGAATTGAGCGGGCAGAGTTGCCGGTGCATAGAACGAGGATATTCATCTAGGGGGCCTTCATGTTATACCCGTCCCGCCTAGCCGCGCATTGTAACAATTGCGCGACACATGGCTTATTCTTCGTACCACCAAACATCTGGCTGCCAACCGGGCCAGTCACCAAAGATCGGCAAAGCTTCAGGATAATGCAGCTCTTTAGCATGGGCGATCCGGCTGATGTTCCACTGGTAAATCGGTATGACATAACGCCCTGCGGTCAGGGTACGATCCAGCGCTTTCACAGCCGCGATAAAATCATCCTGACTGTCAGAGGTCAGCAACCGCCCGATCATCGCATCCACCGCAGGGGAATTGACACCCATCAGGTTACGACCGCCTGGTTGATCAGCGTCTTCCGACCCGTAATAGCTATACTGCTCGTTGCCCGGCGACAGTGACACGCCGCGCCGATATTGCGTCATATCGAAATCATAGGCATCCGTGCGTTCCTTGAATTGGGCGCTGTCAACAACAGAAATGGTCGGCGCAACACCAATGCGGGCGAGCGATTCAACATACATATCAATGATGGCCTGATTCTCAGACCCACCTTGGCGAAGCAGAATATCGAAAGTGAAAGGTATGCCATTGGCGTCAGCCATGACACCGTTTTGCACGGTCCATCCCGCCGCTTCCATTTGTGCCAAGGCTTTGCCAGTGCCTGCGCGGTTACGTTCAGTCCCGTCGCTGACGGGCAGTGCATAGCCCTCGATCGTGCCGGGTGTCAGATCGTCGGCAAAAGGCTCCAGAAACTCCAAAACACGGCCTTCTGCAGGGCCATCTGCCATGCTGAGCGGAGAGTTCGACCAATAGGACGTAATCCTTGGTTGCGCCGATCCGGTCATGGACTCGTTTATAAATTCAAAATTGAAGGCATGGATCAAAGCATCACGCACACGCCAATCTTGAAACTGATCACGGCGCGTGTTCATCACAAAACCTGTCATCCCAGAAGGGCGCTCATGTGGCAGCACCGACAGTACAACATCGCCGTCTTGGACGGCCGGAAAGTTGTACTGGCTTTCCCAGCGGGCGACGTTGAATTCGCGGTTCGAGTTGACTTCACCCACTTTGAACGCCTCAAAGGCGGCAGTTTCATCGCCGAAGAATTCCAAGCGGACCTCATCGATATTATTGGTACCAACACGGAACGGCACATCCGCCCCCCAATAGTCAGGGTTGCGCCGCAAGGACACAAAGCGTCCCGGCTCAAAGTCATCAATCACATAAGGGGCAGAGGTGATCGGCACGACCTCTGTTGTGCTTTCGGCAAAATCAACACCGTCCCATTGCGCCTTCTTCAGGATCGGGCGCAGTCCCGCCAGCAAGGCCAGCTCGCGATCTTCGACATTGAAGGTAAAGCGCACGGTGCGGTCACCGACCTGTTCAAGGCTTTCAACCTTTGACCAGAATCCCAAATACCGCGGGTGACCCGTGGTGCCTAAAGTCTCGTACGACCACATCACATCGTCGATGGTCACGGGGCTGCCGTCCGAGAATGTGGCGCCTTCACGCAATGTAAATTCAACCCATTCACGGTTCGGTCCGGTCTCCACCGATTCGGCCAGAACGCCGTAAAGCGAGAAGGGTTCGTCCAGTGAACGGCCCATAAAGCTCTCACCGAGGAAAAACCGCAGCTGCCATGGAACCGAGCCTTTTCGGATAAAAGGATTGAGGCTGTCAAAGCTACCAACCTCTGCCGTGGCGATCTGTCCGCCTTTGGGTGCATCGGGGTTGGCATAGGGCAGGGACACAAAATCAGGTGGTAGGGCAGGGTCGCCATACATAGCTATGCCATGCTGCGGTTGGGCCAAAGCCATGCTACCTGCAAACCCCAATGCCAATGCTATTGTCATCGCCCTTCGCACTTTGCCGAATTGAAGTGTCATTTTATGGTGCCCCGTCCTGCTACAGTCATTGTTATCCACAGATCGTAGAGAGGGTTTTCAACCTTTTCAAACTTTTAGCTTGGAGGCGGGCAAGGGATTGCTTATAAAGAGGGCACTGCTCGATAGGTTTCTTGCCTGTATGAAACCTGCCTCAATAACTTTACGCCCGCCTTGTGCGGGCGTTTTTTTTATGGCTCACGCAACCGTAGAGTGGCTTTCGCAGTTGCAGCATATAGAGTGCGAATAACGCAGAGAATCGGGAGCTAAATCATGTCACTTGCAGGAAAAACCGCTGTCATCACCGGATCAAACTCGGGCATTGGCCTTGGGGTTGCTCGCGAATTGGCCAAGGCTGGCGCAAATGTTGTGCTAAACTCCTTCACCGACCGCGATGAAGATCATGCATTGGCTGCAGAGATCGCCGATGTCACAGGTGTAGAGGCCAAATATGTGCAGGCCGATATGTCCAAAGGCGAGGACTGTCGTCGCTTGATCGTTGCCGCAGGTGGTTGCGATATTTTGGTCAACAACGCAGGTATCCAGCACGTCGCCCCAGTGCAGGATTTCCCGACCGACAAATGGGACGCGATCATTGCGATCAATCTGACTTCTGCCTTTCATACGACTGCTGCTGCTGTCACCGGAATGCGTGAACGCGGATATGGCCGGATCGTAAATATAGCATCCGCTCATGGATTGACGGCATCTCCTTATAAATCCGCCTATGTCGCAGCCAAACACGGCATTGTTGGCCTGACAAAGACGATCGGCCTAGAGACCGCACAAGACCCAATCACCTGCAACGCAGTGTGCCCGGGCTATGTCCTGACCCCATTGGTTGAGGCACAGATCCCAGACACGATGAAAGAATACAACATGTCCCGTGAGGACGTGATCAAAAACGTGATGCTGCAGCGCCAGCCCTCTAAGGAGTTTGCGACGGTTGAACAGCTAGGCGGCACCGTTGCTTTCCTCTGCTCTGATGCAGCCGCCCAGATCACCGGTACAACGATCAGTGTTGATGGTGGCTGGACCGCACTGTGAAGAAGATCAATCTCGCACTCCAAGGCGGCGGGGCGCATGGCGCCTTCACTTGGGGTGTGCTTTGCCGCCTGTTACAGGAAGATGATATAGAGATTGCCGCGATCTCGGGAACCTCTGCGGGTGCCCTGAATGCAGCGGCCCTGAAATCAGGCTGGGTGGCAAATGGCCGCGCAGGGGCGATCGAAAACCTCGATTGGCTGTGGACCGAAGTTGGCGCCGTCACCGACCCGATGTTCGCGCCATGGGTCGGGGCTTCGACCCCCACGGTGGAGCTTTGGGCGAAGGCGATGAAATATTCACCAGCCTATACCGCTTTCGATATGACCACGCGGATGTTTTCACCCTATATTTATGGGCCTGCAATGCAGAACCCGCTGGCCAAGATCGTCTCGAAATTCCACTACGATGCCGTTTGTGCAACCACAGGACCTGAATTGCATATCTGTGCGACCAACGTTCGTTCGGGCAAGATCCGCGTCTTTTCAGGTGACGAGATTATGCCAAAGGTCATTATGGCTTCGGCGTGCTTGCCAAGCTTGTTTCAGGCCGTCGAATTTGAAGATCCCAAAACAGGCAAGGTCGAGGCATTCTGGGATGGTGGGTACACTGGAAATCCTGCACTTTATCCCCTATTTTCCAGAAACTTACCGGACGATCTTCTAGTGGTTAACATCAATCCGCTCTACCGCGATGCATTGCCGACCGACACGCAATCTATTGAAAACCGCATTAACGAGATCAGTTTCAACAGCTCTCTCTTGCGCGAGTTGCGCGCGATTGCTTTCGTCAAACGCTTGCTGGCTGATGGGTCGATCAAACCCGGGACGATGAAAGACGTATTGGTGCATATGATCGCGGATGATGCGCTCATGAATGGGCTGAACGTCGCGACCAAGACGATCCCGACACCTTTGATCCTTGCAAGGCTGAAAGAAGCCGGCGAAGCAGCGGCGGATAAGTTTCTCAAAGACCATAAGAAAGATCTTGGTAAGCGCAGTTCTGTGAACCTGTCCGAGATGTTTAATTAAGCAGCTTGATCGCAAGCGCCCACATCACAAGGCCGATCAATACGTCCAAAACACGCCAGGCACGAGGCGATTGCATCACGGGCGCCAGCAATCGCGCGCCATACCCAAGTCCAAAGAAGAAGACGAAAGACGAGGCGACAGCGCCAACGCCAAAGGCTGTTTTCTCTGTTGGATCAACGTATTGCGTAGATACTGCACCGATCAGCGCAAGAGTGTCGAGGTACACATGCGGGTTAAGCCAGGTGAATGCCGCACCCGTGGCAAGCGTCGCCCATAGACTTGCACTTTGCCCAGCCAGCTGCAGCGCATATTCGCCTTTCCAGGCGGCCCAAAGCCGCAGCGCCCCGTAAACCAACAAGAACGCAGCGCCGCCCCAAGACATGATTTGTGGCAGCATCGGATAAAGGGTGACGATATAGCCAAACCCTAACACGCCTGCGATGATTAGGATCGCATCAGACACAGCGCAAAGCAGGCAAAGCCAAAAGACATGCCTTCGCATCAGCCCTTGCCGCAAAACAAACGCGTTCTGCGCACCAATCGCAAGGATCAGCGCAAAGGCAGTGGCAAAGCCCGTTAGTGCAGGGACCATCATGGTTTATTCAGTCGGATTTGCGATCTCGACCGCGTCTTTGCCATTGGGGTAAACAAGACCTGCCGAGATCACCAGCTTGGCCGCATCCTCCACCGTCATATCAAGCGGTTTCACATCGCGCTTTGGCAGGAACAACAAAAACCCTGATGTCGGGTTTGGCGTCGTGGGCAGGAACACCGTGACGAAGGGTTCGCCGTCATTCAGCTTGGCATCAATTTCACCCTTCGCATTGGTCGAGATGAAGGCAATCGCCCAAATTCCCCTGCGCGGGTACTCGACGATACAGGCTTTATCAAAAGACGTCTCGCGCTGCGAAAAGACCGTTTCGGCAATTTGTTTCACCGCATTGTAGATCGACCGCACGACCGGCATGCGATCCACCAACCGTTCGCCAATCCCAAGAAAAGAGCGGCCAATCAGACCTTTACCGACCCAACCAACCAGAATTGTGAAAATTAAGAAAATCACAACGCCCACACCGCGGACGTTGACTTCAATTTGGTTGTCGGCGTCGCGCCCCAATAGCCCGTTCAGTATGGCAGTGGGCTGATAGGCGTCGGGGATAAAGGGCCAAACCCAACTATCGACCCAGCCAACAACAGTCCAAATTAGCCAGATCGTCATCCCGATAGGGGCGACGATGATCAAACCAGCAAGAAAATTGCTACGTAAACGCGCGATCACACTCGGTTTGGTGCGCCGCTTTGCTTCGTTTGAATTGGGGTCGATCATTGTTACTTTCTCAAAAACTTAACGCACACTTATGTGCTGACCTGCTTTGCAGCAAGCTGTCAGGACGAGAACACCGCGCTATTTGCTCATCGCGATGGCAATTTGTGCAGCCAAACGCGCATTGTTACGCACAAGTGCGATATTTGCAGTCAAAGAGCGGCCCGCTGTCAGTTCAAAGATGCGGCCTAACAGAAAAGGTGTGACTGCCTTTGCACTGATCCCTTGGATTTCTGCTTCCTCCAAGGCCTGTTCAATGATCGGTTTCAGAATCTCTGCCGGGATTTGCGCCTCTTGCGGGATCGGATTTGCCACCAATTGACCGCCTTTGAGACCCATCGCCGTGCGGGTCTGTTGCGCCTTGGCAATGTCAGTGGCCTGATCCATGCGCAAAGGGGCAGGCATATCCGATGTGGCTGACCAAAACGCAGGCAGCATATCTTGTCCGTAGGCAATCACTGGCACGCCCAGCGTTTCCAGCACTTCGAATGTCTTGGGCAAATCAAGGATCGCCTTGGCACCGGCCCCCACGACAGTCACCGGCGTTTGCGCCAATTCCTGCAAATCAGCAGAGATATCAAAGCTGTTCTCCGCACCGCGATGCACACCGCCAATACCGCCAGTCGCAAACACATGGATACCGGCCAAATGTGCCGCAATCATCGTCGCAGCCACGGTTGTCGCACCTGTTCCACCTGTCGCAATACAAGCCGCCATATCAGCACGCGAGAGTTTGGCCACATTCTGCGCCTGTCCCAATGCATCTAGCTGCTCTGCCTCTAGCCCCACATGCAATGCCCCATCCAGCACCGCAATTGTCGCAGGTATAGCGCCGGCATCACGCACATCCGCCTCGACCAAACGGGCAGTTTCGACGTTCTGTGGGAACGGCATACCGTGGGTGATAATCGTGCTTTCAAGCGCAACGATAGCGGCACCGCTGGCGCGCGCTTGCGCAACTTCGGCACTGTAGCGAATGTCGATCATAGGGGTGTTTCTCCGGAAACGTAGGTTGCAGCGGCGTTCAGTGCGCGGGCCATGGCCGCATCGCGGGCCATGCCTTGCGCCTCGGACGCGATATGGGCCGCCATAAATGTGTCACCTGCGCCAGTCACACGCGTGACCATAACGGCGGGCGGCGTCTGGGTAATAATATCGCCTGCTGTGCCTTCAGAGGCGGATTTCCCACCATCGGTCACCAACACGCGGTGCGCACCGCGTTTGATCAGGCCTGTGGCCGCAGTCGCGGAATCGCTGAATGTCGTCTGACACAGCAATCCGGCTTCTTCGAGGTTCACATAAAGCGTCGCCGACGGATGCCCCACAAGCGCCAAGAGCCGTTCCGCCTTACCCGGCGACGCAGGTGCCACGCGCAAATCAGCCCTGGCAAACATTGGCGATACAGCGATCGATTGTAGTAACTCCTCGGTCAGATTGCCATCGAGCGCGACGGGCCCCGCAAAGGGTGCCGCCTCTGATCCCAAAGTGCCATCCTGAAGCGCGCGTAAAATCTTATCGCCCGCAGCCTCCAAAGAATGCGCATCAGCAATCGCTGCAATCAGACCATTGGCGCCTTCGACAGCCATATAAACGTCCGTTGGCAAATCATCGGATCGGTATACATAGTCGCAAATCATACCCATGCGTACAGCTTCACCGATCAGCTCTTCACCTTCTGCATCGCGGCCAATCGTCGTCAACAGGGCAGGGGCCATGCCAAAGCGGCGCAAAGTCATTGCGATGTTCATGGCCACGCCGCCGGGCAAACGCGTGATGCGCCCGGGGACATCAGAGCCAACGCGCAAATGGCTGGCCGCACGACCGATCACGTCCCAAAGGACAGATCCAATGCATAGTATATCAGGGGTCTTGGTCATTCCTGCGTTCTGAACCAGCAAAACGGCAAGGGCAAGCCTTACTGCGGCACCGCAAACGTCAGATTAGCCCAAAGCGTTTCCCAGACGGCACCCGTGCGTTCTGCCAAAGCTTCGCTTGGCGTACGCAAAACAACGGCATCGACCATATATGAAAAACCGAGCTTCACCGGAAAGACAGCAATACCCTCGTCGTTGGTCTGATAGAGAGAAATTGTGACAATGCTGTCTGCACCCTTTTCGAAGACTTCCACCTGAGTGTTCGGGCGCACATCATTGCGATAATAGACTTGCACCTGAAACCCCTGTGATATGTCATCAGTATAGGGGTTTGTCAGGGCGACAATTTCTGTTTCCAACCCGACACGGCGGTCGGCGCCTTCTGAATTGCCTACACCCATCAGGGATTTGGCGTGACGGGAATAGACCTCTTTGAAATTCTCAAGCGGCAGACCGCGCGCTTCATGCTGGCTCAGCACATCACCAAAGTCCTTGTGATCGACGAAATTCTGGAATTTTTCCCAGCTTTCGTAATCGACAATTGCGTTATTTGCTTGATACGCCGCGATGTTCAGACCTTCGGCAACAGGTTCCTGCTGCAAAGCTGGCATATCGCCCGGCCGCCCCTGGACACGTGCTGATTCTGTTCCGGCGAACAAAACGAAATTCACAAATCGCTGAGGCAAGTAAGCAAGCTTGGGACCTGCGAACTCCTGCCCATTGACAATATTGGCCTCCAAGTTAGTTTCCGCTCCAACTTGGTATTCAACAGGCTCTATCCAGAATTCATGCGCCGAAACCGGTGCCGCGATGAGACTGATAAAGAGGGCAAAAATACGCATGAAAAATTCCTTTTCGACTGGTGCAAAGGTGGCCTTTCTTCGGGTCTTGTCAAGCGCGGTTCTTTTGTGGGTCACGACCCTGTCAATGGCCCAAGCACACGAAGTGATGCCCTCTATCGGTGACATGCGCGTTGTTGATGGCGAGGTGGTTTTTGAAATCCGCGCCAATCTGGAAAGCTTCATTGCTGAAATTAACCTCACCGAAACAACAGATACCAACGAAAGCGCACAAGCGGCCACCTACGACGAATTGCGCGCGCTCGAACCGGATGCCTTGGCTACAGAGTTTCAGGGGTTCTGGCCACAGATGGCACAAGGCATCACGCTGACAGCAGATGGGGGGCCGATTGTGCCGACCCTCACAAACGTCGCAGCCGATCCTGTGGGCGATGTCGAGGTTGTACGTTTTTCTGTATTTGAGTTCAGCGCACCGCTGCCATCCGATGCGCAGACAGTGCAAATGGGGTGGGCCCCCGAATTTGGCGTCCTGGTTTTGCGTCAAATGGATGTACCGGCCCCCTACGATGGCTATCTCGAAGCAGGTGCGCTTACCGATCAAATCCCCCTTGCTGGCGGTGGACAGGCGACGGCCTGGGAAACCTTCGTGAACTATATCCCCGTGGGCTTTGACCATATCGTTCCCAAGGGGCTCGATCACATTTTGTTCGTGCTGGGCCTGTTCTTCCTTGCGGCACGATTCCGTCCTTTGCTGCTGCAGGTATCGCTGTTCACAGTTGCGCACACAATTACATTGGCGCTGGCGGCTCTTGGATACACCCAATTCGTAGATGATTTCACGCAAGGGTCACTAGGCGTGGCCTTCATCGACATCGTCGAACCTTTGATCGCGCTATCTATCGCTTATGTGGCAATCGAAAACATTTTCATGAAAGGGATCAGCCCTTGGCGGCCGTTCGTCATCTTTATCTTCGGCCTGCTGCACGGGCTTGGCTTTGCGTCAGTTCTGGGCGAATTCGGCCTGCCTGAAGACACCTTCGTGGCGGCACTGATCGGCTTCAACGTCGGCGTCGAAGTCGGGCAGTTGGCTGTTATCGCAGTCATGTTCTTCTTTGTTTGGCAAACCGTCCGCATCGACAGAGGCGAAAATGAAGTCGCACGCGGATTGGGTCTCTATGGCATCTTTGGCGTGATCGGTTTGGGTCTGCTGGCAATGAATGCGGCTGATTTCCCAACTGTCCTGGGTGACCCAATCCAGATCCTGGATATGCCAGCATTGCTGTTCGCACTAACCGTGACGGTGATGGCGGTTCTTTGCATCATCGCTATCACGTTGCGCGACCGACTCGAATCCTACCGCCGGTTCGTGGCCGTTCCAGCCTCTGTCGTGATTGCTGCCATCGGTCTTTACTGGTTCTTCGAGCGCTCCTACGGGACGATTACGGGCGCATAACCAACGCTCGCTTATCATCTTGCCCAAAAAACTCCCGCTGGAGGCATCCGACCACTTGCGTCAAACACAAAGGCCCGTTATGAGGCGCTCACTTAATCCCGCAGGCGGGGGCGGGTGTATTGGGGAGAAATCCCAAAGCATCCACCGGTTGGCAAAACGCTGATCCCCCGCTGAGGCTTGAAACCGGAAAAGGAAAACGACATGGCTCTTCCCGAGTTCTCCATGCGTCAGCTGCTTGAAGCAGGCGTACACTTTGGCCACCAGACAGCGCGCTGGAACCCAAAGATGGATCAATACATCTACGGCTCACGCAACGGCATCCACATCATGGACCTGACGCAGACTGTTCCAATGCTGGACCAGGCACTGCAAGTTGTACGTGATACAGTCGCTAAAGGCGGCCGCGTTCTGTTCGTCGGCACCAAGCGTCAGGCAGCCAAGCCAATCATGGAAGCAGCAGAGAAATCTGCGCAGTTCTACATGAACCACCGCTGGTTGGGCGGCACGCTGACAAACTGGCAGACTGTTTCACAGTCGATCAACCGTCTGAAAGCAATCGACGAAGCATCCGCAAACGGCTTTGCCGGTCTGACCAAGAAAGAGCGTCTTGGCATGGAGCGTGAGCAGGGCAAACTGCAGGCATCTTTGGGCGGCATCCGCGAAATGGGCGGCGTTCCTGACCTGCTCTTCGTGATCGACGTCAACAAAGAAGATCTGGCCATCGCCGAAGCCAACAAACTGGGCATTCCGGTTGTGGCCATCGTCGACACCAACTGCTCACCTGCTGGCATTGACTACGTCATCCCTGGCAACGACGACGCCGCACGCGCAATCGCGCTGTATACCGACTTGGCGGCACGTGCCGCACTTGACGGCATGACAGCACAGATGGGTGCTGCAGGCATCGATATGGGCGAGATGGAAGATCTGGTTGAAGAAGTTGTAGCCGAAGAAGCCGCAACTGAAGCTGCTCCAGCCGAGTAAGCGTCAAGATATTAGGGAAGGGGCTTCGGCCCCGCCCACACCCCCTGAAATACCTCCAAAGGAGAAGTAACATGGCAATCACCGCTGCAATGGTGAAAGAGCTGCGCGACAGCACAGGCGCAGGCATGATGGACGCCAAGAAAGCTCTAACAGAAAACGACGGCGACATGGAAGCCGCTGTTGACTGGCTGCGCACCAAGGGTCTGGCGAAAGCTGCAAAGAAATCTGGCCGTACAGCCGCAGAAGGCCTCGTGGCCGTTGCTGTGTCTGGTGGAAAGGGTATCGCTGTTGAAGTGAACTCCGAGACAGACTTTGTTGGCAAGAACGCTGATTTCCAGAAAATGGTGTCAGGCATCGCTGAAGTCGCCTTGGGCACTTCCAACATCGATGAGCTGAAAGCAGCCGACATGGGCGGCAAAAGCGTTGAGCAGACTGTTGTAGACGCAGTTGCAGTCATCGGTGAAAATATGTCCGTGCGCCGCATGGCGACACTCGAAGGCGGAACAGTTGTGAACTACGTGCACAACGCAGCAGCCCCTGGCATGGGTAGCATCGGTGTTCTGGTCGCAATGACCGGCGACAACGAAGCGTTCGGCCGTCAGGTTGCGATGCACATCGCCGCTGCCAATCCTGCGTCTTTGTCCGAAGCTGATCTTGATGCGTCAGTTGTCGAAAAAGAAAAGCAGGTCCAGATGGACATCGCCCGCGAAAGCGGCAAGCCAGAAGCCGTGATCGAAAAAATGATTGTTGGCCGTATGAAGAAATACATGGCCGAAGTTACATTGCTGAACCAGCAGTTCGTTGTGAACCCAGACCTGACCGTGGCAGCAGCTGCCGCCGAGGCTGGCGTTGAAATCACAGGTTTCACACGCCTTGAAGTCGGCGAAGGCATCGAAAAAGTCGAAGAAGACTTTGCAGCAGAAGTTGCAAAACTGAACGGCTAAGTTGCTGTTATATCATTTAGAAACGGCCTAGCTGTAATGCAGTTGGGCCGTTTTTGTTTGTATGGTGATGTCCTGCTTAGTTGGCATCAACTGAAACGAAAAAACGACCCGCAATACACATACACACGCGCGGGCCGTTTTTCCCTTTTCAGGGGAGAAAAGCGCGACACCAAACCTGGAAGAAGGCCAGTGCCGCAACGATGGATGTGCCGGTCCATATTCGGGACGAGGAGCCAGCACGTATCGTTTGCGTCGACGTGGATGGGCAAACCCACCACGCCAACATCCGGTTACCCGGAACAGGGCTACAGAGCCTTGAAATAACAAAGTTTATAACCCCACGTTCCCAGGCCTTAGGCCACCACTCACGGAACAAGTGTATCGTGCCACTTTACGTTAGGTAAATAAAGTAGGGTAAACCTGACCATCGGGTCTTTTTCGCAAAAATGCCCTTACGGCAAACGAAACAAAGTTGTGTCAGTGTGTATCGGGGTCCATGACGAACATCTGGTTATAAAAGGCCGCCTTGAGAACCGCTTGTGCCGTTGTTTCAACATCCAGCGCCTCACGTGCCAGACGCAAATGCTTTTCAACGGTCGCAGGCGTAAGTTCCAACAAAACTGCGATATCCTGCGTAGTTTTGCCGTCACCTACCCATTGCAGCACTTCCCGCTGTCGTTTGGTCAATTGCCGCTCGCCGGAATAGGGCAGGGTCAGCAACTTAAGGTGCATGACATTGTTCATCACGATGATTTCTTCACCGTGTTTTGCCCATACCTGTTCGACAGCGTCTTGTGTCATGCCCGGCTTTGCGGTCAACGCGATCGCACCTTTGGACCGCTCAGAGATGGAGCGGAAGCTGACGGTATACCCGGCCGTGACATCCATTGATTTATTGAATTCCATCACCCGCAATTCACTGGGTGTCAGGTTATCAACGCGGTTCATATCCATCATCCAGCGCCAGCTACAGGCACCATTATTGGCCAAGGCCCACCGTAACATAGGAGCGTGATAATAAAGGCCTTCATCAAAGAAAACCTTCATGTATTCAGGGCTTTGCGTCGACAAAAGTACCCAATCCTGCGGATCACCAAGGCCGGTCGACGTGCGGTAACGGGTAAATCCGTACATCAAACGATCAAAGCCGTAGGTGCTCATTTGACGTGTGTGAACATCCCACAACTCTTCGACCGTGCGCGCATTGGTCAGCTTATCAAGCTGTTCTACAAGTGACGTCATTTCGCCTCTCCGATGTATGACAGGATTGCATCAATTGCGAGCGGATAGCCCGCAGCGCCAAAGCCACATATCTGTCCAACCGCCACCGGAGCGATAAAGGATTTTTTGCGAAACTCTTCGCGGGCATGGATATTTGACAAGTGCAGCTCGATCACGGGCACCATAATGCTGGAAATCGCATCCATAAGGGCAACAGAGGTATGCGTATAAGCCCCTGCATTCAGGATAATGCCGTGATGAACCCCACGAGCTGCATGCAACATATCGACAAGCTCGCCTTCATGGTTGCTTTGCGCAAAGACGACATTAATGCCAAGTGTGTCCGCCTTAGCCGCGCAGAGCGCCTCGATATCAGCAAGCGTTGTTGGTCCATAAACTTCGGGCTGGCGGGTGCCAAGCAGGTTCAGGTTCGGGCCATTCAGGATCAGTATTGAGCAGGTCATGGGTTGTCTCTAACACCATTAACCAGTTGGTCAAAATAGATTATGTTGTTGGCACCGGCTCAAAGCCGCACCGGCCGTATTCAGACTAGAATTGTTGAAGGTTCAAGCAGAGTAACCGACTTGTTAGTCCGTAAGCGGGCCATATCCCTCGCATAGAGCTGGTCAAGATGCGCACGTTCCCAATCGTGCCAAGGATCAAACCGCCCATTATCGCCATTCCGCGGGTATCGGCTTTGAATATCCTGTCTTTGTGCGACCATTGTTGGAAGACCCTCGGTGACTGCAATGCGTTCCAATTCTACCATGGCACGCGCAGATGCTGATTGGCGCAGACTGTTCTCTCTTGGCGGCGTAAACGATTGGACATCCACTGTATCGCCGACCATTCTTTGAAGCAGTGCCGAGGCCATTGCGTCGTTTTCAACAAAGTCCTCAAATCGCCACACAAAAACTTGCGCTTGCGGAAATCGCTTTGTGACTACGTTGATCACGCCATTCCAACCGGGCATATGGTTGAAAACTCGCGTACACATCGTCCGTGGTGTCGTGATTTGCAGACTATCATCCTGTAGCGAGCGCACATACTCAACATAGGCACCTGCGAAAAAATCGGCGTAGTTGCGGACCGACAAGTAGATTTCTTTGATCGGGTAAGGCGCTGCTTTTGAAAATGACGTCATGAATGCATCGCGGTAGCGGTAAAGCTGACCAGTCTTCACGCAATTTCCGCAGTGCCCCGCGAGATTCTCGTCTGACAGCAAAAGCCGGGCAGGCGGGTCTGCTGCGATCGGCGCAAAGAACGTCCGACTTAACTCAAGTAATTGACTGTCACTCAAAACAGTTTTTCTTTTAATACCGATGGTTTGGTAGGCGTTTTGTTGACAAGGAACTGTGAAACTCCTGCGCAAGTCGCGGTGGGGGACATAATGAACACCAGCCTTTTTCAGCCTGCCCCTGTTGCGTTGCAGTGTCTTTTGCAGGAAAGTCGACGCCGTCTTGTGAAACCCGCCATGCAGGATTGTAAAAGGTTCAGTCATCTGGCTGGCTTTCGCGCCATGCCGCACCGGGATCGATGCTAGCAATGTCATCGCGGAAGGCAGGCCAACCATCGCGTTTCTTTAACTCTTCAATCTTGGCGATGTGCCAGTCACACGCGGCCTCGTGCAGCCTTGCAAGCACTGGATCAGCTATCAAACGGTCATAGACCTGCCGAGCGGCAGGTACGCGTACGAGGATAGAATCGTCATGCGCATGATTGGTATTCATCAAACGCCAGTAATCGAGCCCCTGATCGGCATTGATGTGGTTCGTGCGGCCGCGATCACGCTTGACCAGAAAACTATCAATGGAACGGACCGCATAATGATGCAGCCTTGCGAACCGATGTGAAAAATGTCGGTGGGCGGACCATTTGGATGTCAGATAAACCTCTGGCATCGGCTGGCCGCCAGCATCGACCCAGCGATAGCCCTGTGCATCTTCTGCGATCAAAGGGCGATGGATGCGCAATCTTTTGATTTTCTCGGTGTTGCGGACTAGGGTTTTGAGGCCCGTCGACTGGACGCTGGGAAAGACGTTTTCCGGAGCCGCCCAAAAGAATTGCTCCGTGACAAAGCCCGGCTTGAACACCTCATTCTGGCCATTCCCAAAAAGCTTCCAGCAGAAAGACACAGCATCCACTTCGCCCAGTTCTGACATCAGATCGCGCAAGTGACCGTCGCCCGTTCTGATCATCAAGAATTCATCAACATCGGCACACATCAGCCAATCTGCGGCTTGTGTTTCGGGGTGCCAACGAGATTTGCGCAAGGCTTTGCGTTGCGGGCTTTGACCGGGTTTTAGCTTGTTTTCGACATGGCAGGCCACGCCCAATTCCTGCAATCGCACGATAATCTGGTCAGTGCCATCATCACAGTCATTAGTGAAAACGGTGAACCCTGTGAATCCAATGGACAGATGATAGGCGATCCATTCCAGAATGAAGGGGCCTTCATTCTTCATCGTTGTGACGATCTGATAGGTCGGCTCAGCCATGATCATCGGCCTCTTCGGCAATTCGTTCACGCTTTAGCTTGCGAAACGCCATACGCGCCTGACGCACCATGGCTTGACGATCTTTGCCTGCGAAGTAGCCTTCAACGGCGCCGACATACCACCGCAATTCTCGCCGCCTGCGATATAGCTGATAGAACGTATCAGCGCGAATTTCATCCAAGATACCCTCTGTCATAATCGGCTTAAGCGCATCTATTTTGCGCAGGAACACCGCAGACTTATGGCTGGAATACCAACACTTGAAGCCCGTAACATTCGGACCCGCGATGCGTTCAAAATGTTGGCGATCCGGGGCAAAATAGGGATCATAAAAGACGCTGATGCGCGCTGCTGCTTGGATTGTGTCCTTGGCGTCGCTGAACGGCAAAGTCCAGTCTTGGCGCGTCCCCACCCAATAGCGATTATCCCAAGGTACTAATTCAGGATTAAGTGTCGTCTGCGGGTTGAACGCGATCACATGCGCGCCGGGGGACAGGGCAGAAAACACAAGCGCCGCAAAGGCGCCCATCGAGGACCCGCTGAAAACAACACGCTCGTAACCTGCAAAGAAACCTTCATCGCGCAGGCGTTCCAGCCGGGCAATCAAATCTGCGTCACGGTACCACATTTTGCCATGCGCCATGATGCCCAGATGAGACAGGGACAAATCTTGCGCCAATTTATACGCCCAAGGACCCCGTTCAGAGCTTCGGTCGCTGATGTTGGATAGATTGTCGAACGTCACAAAAAGTATCGGGCGGGCGCGGCGCACGAACATCAGTGAGTGACGTGACGACTTTTCAAAAAACCCTTCACCCGACCCGCCTGGCGCCAGCTCGGGGAACCATAAAGGCTGAGCGATGTTTGGAAGCCCCACATCTTGCGCCGCATCAGGCGTTTCAGGTCCGTCTTCATCAGATGTCATTTGGCAATATCGTCCTACGCGCCTGTTCTATCATTCGCAGACTTCATTGCTGCACGGCCCTACGATCAAACGCAATTCGGCACCATAAAGCAGGGTAGGCCTGACTAGGAATGATGTCTACACCATGATAGGCGGTGACGGTAAATCCACGCAAAGGATGCGCGCGCTTTGGGAATCGATACTGCTTTCGCAGTCAAACTGATAGAGGCAGCGAACTACGTGGCCGGTAAGTCATCTGGAGTGATGCTGGGCCGGCAGAGCTTTCGGATCAGGCCGGGAGGCCGGCGGTTTTTCAGGCAAGCCCTGAGACGGGGAAACCTTGACCCCGACTATGGTCATTACGTCCAAGAAGACGGGTTTTCCGAGACATTTCTTGAAAATATTGGATATCCCCCAATCAAGTCATTGGACTATTCCGAATATGAAGCCTGTGACTTCACCCATGATCTCAATGAGCCGCTCCCCCCCTCACTGTGCGGAGCGTTTGATGTGATCATTGACGGTGGCACCGTTGAACATGTCTTCAATACTCCACAAGCCTTGGACAATGTGTTCCACATGCTCAGAGACGGTGGAATTTTTATTTCTATAAACGGGATGACCGGCTGGGCTGGACATGGATTTTATCAATTCAGCCCCGAATTGGTCTGGCGTTATTGGAAGGATACCCGCCGTTGCGTGGTTAAGACCTGTGAAGCGGTGAGTATCAGCCCAGCTGATCCGACTGTCCAGATCTCGGATACTGGCAAGACAGGCGCGCGCTTTCGTGGGCGCGATCTGCACGGGCGGTGGTACCTTTATTACGTCATCCAAAAACCGACTGACGCGAACCCCGCAAAGAAGGTGCAGAACATTCAGCAAGGCGACTATGCCGTCCGCTGGGAAGACGCCAAGAAATCCTAACGATAGGGTTGCTTGAACCATTCCGGATCGTCAGCAGCTTGCGCAGCCAGTTTCGAGTTTGTCCCTTTGCGGGTATATCGCGTACCCTCAAACTCTGGCGCTTGGCTGTGAATAATTGCTTGCGTGAAACGCAACGCTGCACGCTTTTCCGGAGAGAGTGAGATCGCAGCAGCCAGCAAACGCCGGTCGTTGAAGGGGCATATGTAAAAATTTCGCGTAAACCCGTAAAACATATTGCCCGCACCATGCGATAGAAACTGTTCTGCAAACATCAGATCATAGGCCCGGTCGCGGGCTATGCCTCTCAGGTCACGATACCAATGCCAATACGCAGCCTTCAGTGCTTTCTTTGAAAGTCTATCCAAAGACTGCAATGTCTCGGCCCCGGACAACATCATCATGCGCAGCCCGGTTTTCTGGTTGTGCGGGGTCTTTTCGGCATATTCCGCAACACCACGCCGCCACAGTACAGCCTTAAGAAAATCCACGCCGTTGCCACGCAGAATTAACCCGCCAGATGGCGGCGCGCCTAGGACTTCAAGTCTGATCTTGGGAACCAGCGTTCCTAATGCGCCTTCGCCAGTCGCTATGTGGAAGGCATCACTTAAGGTAGAAAGATCTGCTGCATCGTTGATCTGATGGGCCTCATTTATCGACGGGTCGTAGATGGCGATCTGTTTGCCCGCGATCGCGGCAAGTTGTCCGGCAATGCGCGTATCGCGACGGCTCATCATGTTTTCTGCATGCGAGAAAATATCGATCTTATCCAACGACGGTTTTGCGCAGGCCAACAAGACACGGCTATCCAATCCTCCCGACAACGGCAGTTTGGTGCCTTCAAATCGCTGAGCAAGTGCTGCAATCACTTGGGTCAGGCGTGTGGAAATATTTTCCAAAATCCCTGCTTCATCCTCAAAGCGCGCATCAATAAAGCTGTCCTCCAACGGCCAAAACCGATGTTGCTTGAAGTCGCTTAGATCAAGGTAATGGTTCGGCAAAACCCGCTTGATGTACTTGTCAGGCGTATGCCCAAATGCAAACCGCGCCTCTGAGCGAGACGCAAGTTCTGCTAGCGGATAGTCATCATTCGCCTCCATTGGCCGCGTCAAGACCAAGTTAAGCGTTGATGCAACAATCCCGCGCTGCGGGTCGTAAACAGCGCCGAGATTGCCCAGCGGATCACCGTAGAAACGCGCCAGTGCTGCGGTCACGATAAAGAATGCAAACCGACCAGCACAATCATTTAGATAGTCGATTGTGGTCGTCGCGTCTTTGAGCTGCGACAAGCGCGCCTCATCGACAATGTTACCGTCTTGCGCCACGGCGATCCCCAGCAAGACAACATCACTGCCGTCGCGAGCTTGCGCCGCACAAAACGGCAGGTCCGACCCGACCCCGATGCGCCATTTTCCAACAGTGACCTGATGAAGACTTGGGAGAGGTACCACTTCGGTGGGCGTAATTCTGAATTGCTGACAGAAAACAGACCCAAAATCCAAATGGTGAGCCGCGCAGAGCTGCTGCGCTCGCGTTTGCATCACGTCAGAGAGGGGCGTGTTTGTAGTCATCAAGCGATATCCGTTTCTGATAACCTTGGTCTAGCTCAACCACGAAGGCTCGGCCAGCAAACAGAGACAGCTAACGAACAGAGGCCAAAGCAGCGGAAAACTGTTGGCCATTCTTGCAGGCTCTTGTCATGTTCACACCAAGACCACGGTTAGGATCGGATTTTCATGCACTTTGCCGTCGCCGCCTGCATGCGTAACGAAGCAATCTTCATTCTCGAATGGATCGCTCATCAGCGTCTTTGCGGTTTTCGCACTGTAATTGTCGTGACCAACGACTGCACCGATGGCACCGATATGATCTGCGATGAGATTGCAGAGTCGGACCCTGATTTCTTTCATGTCAGGAGCGTGGTTGCGCCGGGAGAAAGCCCCCAAATCAAGGGCATGGCCTCTGTCTTTGCATTGCCCGTGATTGGCGATGTTGATTACCTGCTACACTGCGACTCGGACGAATTTCTCAACATCGACGTCGGGGCAGGGCAGGTCGCAGACCTCGTCCTTGCCGCCGGAGAGACCGATTGTATTGCACTCGCGTGGCGGCCATTTGGGGACGCAGGCAACACCCACTGGACAGGCGGCTTGGTGACGGAAAAATGCACGCGGTCGGCGGCGAAAATACGACCCAGCTTTACCGTTCATAAATCGCTTTTTCGGCCTGCAGCCTTTAGGCGCGCAACAGACCATATGCCAAAAGAACCGCGTAGTGCCAATGTCACGCTGGTGAATACTAGGGGCGAGGCGATGCCGACCACCTCTTTGTTCAACCCGCGTCATGCGCGGTTCCGGCGTACGCCACCCGAACTATTTACGTGGGAAAACGCCTGTATTTTTCATTATGCGGTCAGATCGCAAGATGTGTTCTTGATGAAAAACCAGCGTGGTGACGGGATGGGCCGCGAGACGGATCGCTATCATTTGAATTCAAAGTTTTGGCGCAGGAACAATATAAACAGGGTTTCCGTTCCCGTTTCACAACAGCGGCTTGCCGCGATGAAACAAACCATCGCCAATTTTCGGGCCAATGACGCAATAGCGCGGATCGAAGACAAGGCGCTTTTGGATTTTGTTCGTGACAGCCACGCGTATCTGACGCCGGAAAGAATTCAAAGCCTCACAATCCCGTCTTGATCATGGGTTTGGGCGGTGTAGGGCCAAGGGTACCTGCAGCGCCTCACGAAATGCACGTGGACGCCCGGCAATTGCAAAACGCGTGGCTGCGCCCATCAAGTTCCCAGTCTTGAGGCGGCGCCCAACAGCGTGACCCGCTTTGGCCACCAAGTAATGGTGGATATTTTCCCCTTTGGGAAACCGCGACCAATGGGGCCGCTCCAGATCACCCCCGCCATGCAAGATGAAATACTGACAGCCCGGCACAACCGTGTCAGCAAGGGGTGGGGTCGTAAAAGCCGTGATCTTCCGGCGATACTCATGCCAGCGCGCCTCTTCTGGCACGATAGCGGGATCAGCGGAGTATTGCGCCGAGATCGAAAGACAACTCTTCGCCCCAAGCGCACCAGCAAAAAGGATGGCACCGTGCCCTCCCATAGAATTGCCGAAAGTCACTGTCTCGGTGATTTGGTGCGCGACACGGTAGCGATTTACGATTTCGACGATCTCATCAAAAATCCCCGGATCATTGTACCAACTGCGAAGCGTATCTGCGACGAACAGAACATGATTGCGGCCAGCTTGTGTGCCATAGCCCACAAATTCTTCGTCCTGCGCGCGTGTCTCTGGTTTGCCTATGCCGGTGAAAGACACCACTAGGCGGGGCTCTTGCCCGGTCAGATAGGTCGCCTTGACACGATCCGATGTGTAAAAAGGTAGAGGGGCAGGGGGTGGCACCGGAAAGTGATATCCTTGAGAGTTGCACCGCTTTCGTAGACTAGGTGCACCTTCGTCGCAAGAAAGCGTATCATAAGGCTGCAGAGCTTGTACCCGCGTAAACATGTCCGGTAGTCTATGCACGAACCAAGCGCTTAAGGCACACGATGACCACACCCCTCACATGCACACTTGTTGGCACGGTCAAAGACGAGGGGCCGTATCTGCTAGAGTGGGTTTGCTACTACAAGCTGATCGGGTTCACACAAATCGTTATCGCATCCAATGATTGCAGCGATGGGACGCGTGAAATGCTGGATCACCTGCATCAGTTGGGCGAAATTATTCACCTTGAAAACAGCGCCGCACCCGAAGACTTACCTCGTGATCCGCAAAATCGCGCTTACCATCGTGCATGGCACCTTGATGTTGTGCAGCAATCGGATTGGGTCTTGGTTGCTGACGCGGATGAGTTCTTAAATATTCATACCGGAAATGGCAGTCTTGCAGCGCTCTTCACAGCACTTGCGGACTTTAATCCCAACGGCATTGACCTGATTGCAGCCCCTTGGCGCGTGTTTGGCAACGCGGGCATTGCCCCATTTGAAGATGCACCAATCATTGCCCAATTTGATCACGCAGCAAGACTGGGCGTTCACAAAACGCAACGCTTTACTGCCTTTAAGACGCTGTTTCGGCCTAAATTCGTCGGACGGATGGGTGTACATCGGCCGCGTCTAAAACCCCGATTTCGCGATGGACTGCGGCCTTGCAAATGGGTGAACGGCTCGGGTGATCTGCTGCCTGAACGGTATCTCAATCAGGGTTGGCGCCTATTTGCCGACACCTACGGCGCATCCTTGGTTACTATGAACCACTATATGATCAAATCCTCCGAGGCCTTCTTGATGAAACGCTACCGCGGCACCGCCAATAGTGCAGATGAAGACCGGATCGATTTCTCCTATTTCGACACATTCAATGCAAATGATGTGGTAGAAAAATCGATCCAAAGGCACGTGCCTGCATTGCATAAAGTACTTTCAGACATAGTCTCTAAGCATCCGCGCCTAAGGGAACTGCACGAAAACAGCCTTGCGTTTCATCGCAAAAAACTCGCGGTTGCGCGCGAAAACCTTCAACGGGATCAACCTGAGATACTGGCAAAGCTGGGTTTGTAGTGCCGCGAGAATGACCGGGCAGGGGCCATACAACTTGACAACACGAACCGGTCTTTCCACAAGATCACAGGCCTGACTGACTGGAACAACATGGCAGAACTTCCCACAATTGGCGCACTTTGGATCGGCGGTTCATTGTCATGGCTGGAACAGCTTTGCCTGAAGTCCTTTGCAGCTCACGGCCACGATGTTGTGCTGTTTACCTACGGTGATGTGCGCAACGTGCCAGACGGCGTGAAGGTGCGTGACGGCCGCGAAATCATTGATACAGAAGACTTTATTTTGCATGATCGCACGCAAAGCGTGGCGCTGTTTTCTGATCTGTTCCGTTTTCACATGATCAAGGCTATGCCTGAAATCATTTACGTGGATACAGATGTTTTCTGCCTGCGTCCCATGATCTTCGACGATCCGTATCTGTTTGGCTACGAAACCTACAACTCTGAACATTCCTGGCGGCTCAACGGCGCTGTGCTGCGGTTGCCACCGGAATCCCAATTACTGTCAAGAATGCTCGCGTTCATGGAGGACCCATATCCGCAGCCCGACTGGATCCCACGCAAATTCCGCGGTGAAATGCGCACCCGTCATAAAGCGGGCAATCCGTTGCATGTGAGCGAAATGCCGTGGGGTATTTGGGGGCCACTGGGGATCACAGCCTTCGCTCGTGAAACAGGAGAGCACACACATGCCAAAAGCGTTGATGTGCTGTATCCTGTGCCATTCCCGGATCGCCGCATCTTGTTGCGCAGACCTACGAAAACTATGGCTTTTCTCACCGACGACAGTTTCACGATCCATATGTGGGCACCAATCAAGAAGCTGGCGGCACATCGGTATGACGGATTGTGTCCACCAAATAGCTATGTAGGGCAGCAACTCAACAAATTCGGCATTGATCCAGCGCGCGCGCCGGTGCCAATAACGGACCTGCGTGAAGTTACATTTGACTAGTCCTTGGCAGCATTAATATTACATAATACTGATTATGCGTATAATTGGTGAAATCTAAGAGGCGCTCATGTGAACTTCGTGAACGCCCCCTAACACCTTTACAACGATAGGTTTTTTACTTCTCCGTCACGCGCAGCGGCATCAGCCGCGTCTGCAAGCATCTGTGCCTTCAGGCCATCTGTTCCTGTTGGCGCAACATCCGCACCACTTTCCAAAGCCGCCACGAAATGCTCCATCTCGGCACGATACGCCGCCGCATAGCGTTCCAGAAAGAACGGCTGCGTCGCGGCTTTGCACATGCCGTTGCCGTTCGACAGCTCGACCGTGTTCTCCAGCATATTGTCAGCGCGCAACATACCCGTGCTGCCGTGTACTTCGATGCGTTGGTCATAACCGTATGTGGCACGACGCGAGTTGGAAATCTGGCACAGCTTTCCGCTGGCGGTTTTCAAAGTCACAACAGCCGTGTCAAAGTCACCCGCCTGCCCAATCTGAGGATCAACAAGGCATGATGCCGCCGCAGTCAACTCCACAGGCTCTTCACCCAGCAGAAAGCGCGCCATGTCCAGATCATGGATCATCATATCGCGGAAGATGCCGCCAGAGGTCTTGATATACCCTATCGGTGGTGGCGCTGGATCGCGGGACAGGATTGTTACAAGTTCAACGTTTCCAATGACTTGATCTGCTATTTGTCGCTGCAAATGCGCGAAGTTGGGGTCGAAACGACGGTTGAACGCCGTCATAAACGCCACGCCCGTCTTTTCAACGACAGCTAGACAATCATGAATTCGGTCAACTGAAAGGTCGATCGGCTTTTCGCAAAAGATCGCCTTACCGGCTGCTGCGGCCTGATGGATCAGATCGTAATGTGTGGTTGTCGGCGTCCCGATGATCACCGCATCAATGCCCGGATCATTGATCAATGCATCTGCGTCCATCATCTTTGCGCCGGTTGCTACGGCCAAGGCTTCGGCTGCCGCTGGCATCGCATCTGCGACAGCAGCCGCACGTGCGTTTGTCATGCCGCGCAGAGTTGCCGCATGGACCTGACCAATCCGGCCACATCCCAAAATACCAATATTAATCAATGCCCTAACCTTTCAGATTGCGCAGCACCGTGCGGGCTGCTGCCATCACAGGGTCATGTGTTTCTTTCAGAATGCTCACCCGATCAAAGCGATCAGGGTCACTATTCACGGCCTCACGCATTGCCGCGCCAAAGGCCATCCGCAGTTCCGTACCGATGTTGAATTTGCAGATATTTGTATTTTTTGCCAACGCCTTACGCTGCGCGACCGGCACGCCAGAGCCACCGTGGATCACCAAAGGCACAGGTGTCGCCGCCTGAATAGCCGCAATGCGCGGTTCATCCAGCCCACCTTCTTTGTCTTGCTGCAAATGAACGTTTCCAACAGAAATCGCCATTGCATCAACGCCAGTCTCGGCTGCGAACTGGGCTGCTTCGGCAGGATCAGTACCGGCGGAATTCTCGCCGCCAGAATAGCCCACAAAACCAATCTCGCCCTCACAGGAAATACCTGCTTTATGCGCCATTTCAGCGACTTGAAGCGTTTCTTTAATGTTATCCGCCAGCGATTTACGCGAACCGTCAAACATCAGCGATGTGAAACCGGAATCGAGCGCCTCGGAGCATTCGTCATAGGTATAGCCGTGATCCAAATGTGCGACGACCGGCACGCTGGCCTGCTCTGCCAGATAACGGAACATCTTGCCCAGAACCGGCAGCGGCGTATGCGCCCGGCACCCCGGTCCCGCTTGCAGGATAACAGGACAGTTTTCGGCCTCGGCAGCGGCGACATAGGCGCGCATGTCTTCCCAGCCCAAGGTGACAAGGCCACCGACAGCATAGCCGCCGCGCAGCGCGGGCTGCAGGACATCATTCAGTGTTGCAAGGGTCATTTGAATTTCGCGATCATGTCTTTGATGCCCGGGATCGTTTCGATCTGATAGGCATGGGTTGGCTGGAAATACTGGATCAGGCTGCGCTGCGACAGACCGCCCAGAATGGTAAAGTAGTACATCTGATAACCCGGCAGCACCGCACAAGGGTGATAGCCGCTATCAAGACAAATGGTCGAGCCATCGACGATGTGATATGCATCACCCGCCTTGCCGTCTTCGCGCTGGAGCATTTGCACGCCGGAGCCGTGGTTCGGCTTGAAGCGGAAGTTGTAGGTCTCGTCATGCCGCGTTTCATCCGGCAAGCGGTCAGTGTCGTGCTTGTGCGATGGAAAGCCAGACCAGCCACCCTCGCCCACTGTGAACAGCTCGGACACCAACAAACGACCGACTTTGTCATGATATTTGGTGCCAAGGATATGCTTGATCTTGCGGTGTGTCTTGGTGTCATCGGACCCGTATTGCACCATGTCCAGCTCGTCTGAGCGTACAGCGAAAGCGTCCAGCACTTTGTCATAACGCGCACCGCAGACAAAGACCTCTGCCTCGTCCGAGGTGCATACTATCTGCGCCTTGGCCGCCGTTGGTACGTAAACGCCCTCTGGCTCGCCATCCCAGACATCCTCGACCCGTTCGCCGATGCCGTCCGCCTTGAACCCTTCGATATCGATGTCGACGGTCCCAGTTGCTGGCACGATGCAGGTCTCGTAACCGGGCACGGCATATTCAAACGCCTGCCCCTTTTTCAGCTTCACGATGTTGAAGTAGTTGAGCGGAACGGTTGGATCATCGACATCCACGATTGGTTTGTTCTGGTTATCAAATGGTGGGATGTGCATTGTCTAATCCTCTCATGCGTCGGTCGGGCCAGCGTGTTCGGCCATAAATTTCGTCAAGGTCGCAGTATCTGCCATCGCAGGGGCGCAGCCGGGGCGCGAAACGGTCACGGATGCGCAAGCAGAGCCGCGCAGGATCGCATCGCGGAGGTCTTGGCCCTCTGCCAGTCCCGTCACCATGCCTGCCATAAAGCTGTCGCCTGCCCCTGTGGGTTTTAGCGCATCCACAGGCCAGATGCCTGTATGTATTTCTGCGCCATCTGCAAAGGTAATCGCACCCTTCTCGCCCATTTTATAGACGACAATCGATGCGGTGCTTGCTGCCAGCGCTTTGGCCTTCTCAAGACCTTTTTCGATACCGCCCGCCATAAAGCCGAATTCTTCGTCGTTCCCCACGATCATATCCGAGGCCGCAGCGGCGCGGCTTAATACCTCTTCGGCGACTTGCGGTGATGGCCATGAGTAAGGGCGGTAATCGACATCAAAGATAATTGGTAATCCGGCCGCTTTCGCTCGGTCGAAAGCATCAAAAGTGGCGCTACGCGATGGCTCAGCTGCAAAAACCGTGCCTGCGGTGATCAACGCGCCAAACTTGCCATAGTCCACAGCAGCCACATTATCGGCATCCATCTGAAAATCTGCGGCTCCATTGCGGTAGATCACATTGCGATGCCCCTCAACCCGGCTTTCATAGAAAGCCAGCGAATTACGGTACTCGCCACCAACAGGCGTGACATATTCCGTGCCAACGCCATAGCGTTTTAGTTGCTGGATACAGTAACTGCCGATGCTGTCGTCTGACACACGGGTCACCAAAGACGCCTGCCCGCCCAGTTTGCAAATGCCCGCTGCGATATTCGCGGATGATCCGCCAAGCCCGACGGTCACAGTTTCGGCGTCTTCGGTCGCGACACCCGGATCCGTATAAAGATCGATCCCGGCGCGCCCTACGACGACAAAGTTATTGGCGCGGATGCCTTCCAGTAGCGCGGACATTAGACGCCCTTCCGCTGCTTGGAGCGGGAAGATTCCCAATCGACATGCGCGTCGCGCACTTTG
>ENA-OQVM01000909-OQVM01000909.1-marine-metagenome-genome-assembly--contig:-NODE-909-length-42227-cov-9.703535_pt1 | contig 42227 bp, 45 predicted proteins | sample MGYA00237776_ERZ505498 | MGnify/ENA primary metagenome ERZ505498 (study PRJEB26159, sample SAMN06265151) | marine metagenome | isolation source: Helgoland LTER site | place: Germany:Helgoland, sampling...
CTGAAGAGCGCGTGCGAGCAATGCTCCACCTCTAATTTTTTTTGGTTCAGTCATTCCCTTATCTCACTTCCGGTCTTGCCAGTAATTTAGTAGGTCGTCAGTTTTTAAATTCTGCACTCTACTATTGAGCCGCTTTCATATTAAAAATTACATTCTCTTTGAGGTCGTTGATAGACGTCATTCCTAACTGAGCCAGTACAACACTAATGTCCTCCGTAAAGCACTTTAAAAGAGCATTTAACCCAGTGACGCCTTCGGCTCCCAATGCGAGGAGTGCTGGCCGGCCTAACATTACAAAATCGGCACCGAGTGCCAAAGCTTTGACTACATCTTCGCCATTGCGAACACCACTGTCGAATAGAAGAGGGAAATCAGAACCCACTTCTGATCTTATTAATGGAAGAAGTTGTATTGCGGGGGGCACACTGTCGAGCTGTCTTCCACCGTGGTTAGACACATATATTGCATCTGCTCCAAGGCTTTGCACACGTTGCGCGTCCTCAGTAGATGTCACGCCTTTTACAATTAGCTTGCCAGGCCATTTTTTACGAAGCAATTGAAAAAAATCCCAGTTTGCGCCTGCTCTGTTGCCACTGCGGTTAAATTTTGTATTTCCATCTTTATCTACAAAGTTTCTTGGACTTGGTGCACCTGCTGTCAGGGTTTTGAGCGACCATCTTGGGTGCGTGGCAAAATCCCAGAATGCTCTGGGCGTCATTGAAAAAGGAAGATTAAAGCCATTTCGTAAATCACGAACACGGCGAGAAACTTGTGGCACGTCAACAGTAAGAACCAGTGTTTCAAATCCGGCTTTAAGTGCACGGTCAACCATCGACATGGAGGCTTCTTCTGATGAACTGAAGTAGAGTTGGAACCAAGCCCGATGCCCCGCCCATTTTGCCATATCTTCTATTGAGCTTGAGGCAGCGGATGATAGGCATACTGGGAAATCAAATTTGTTAGCCATTTCTGCCAAAAACCTATCTGCATTGGGACATGCTAGGTTGCACATACCCATAGGCGCCACACCAAATGGTACGTTGAATGACTGATCTAAAATTGATGCTGTCAGTGAGCGCTGTGAAACATTTTCCATGACGCGTGGTTGAAGCATAATATTATCAAAGGCGGCCTCATTACGTGATACGCCAACCTCACGGCCTGCTGCGCCTTCAATGAAATCAAAAACCATTCTCGGCAGGCGCTTGCGCGCAATGCGTCTGGCATCTTCTGTGGAAAATATGTGGCTATTTTTTTCAAGCACAGTGTATTTCGCCTTACCAAATAAATTTTTCACTAATAGTATAGCAGGCTTCCAACTGCAGAGACCAACCGAAAAGACAAACGTTTTATTAAAGCGACACTCTTATTTAAGAATTAAATAGGCAGAAGTATGGAATAGGGCACAAATTTATGAAATACACTAATTAGTAATTAACTGAAAAAATAATTACTTTTTACAAAAAAACGTTTATACATTAATTTCAAATTAAAATTAATCTAAGCGTTATTTAAAGGTTAACGTTGCGTTAGTTAACTATGAATAGGGTTAAACGTTATTGAAAGTTACAACTTTAATAAGTTTACTTCACCTATTCGCATTTGTTATTAAATGTCAGACTTAATAAAGTTTCAAAAGGGAGTGAATTATGACTAAAAAGTTTATTCAAAAACAACAAGATAAATTGACTAATGGGATTATTGATCGACGACATTTTATGAAGTCGGTATTAGCCACGGGTCTTGCAGTGCCAGCAGCTCTAAGCTTGGCTAACTCTGCAGAAGCAGCCACGCCTAAGAGGGGTGGCGTTTTACGCCATGCAACTGGATATGGCTCCACCGATGATTCTTTAGATCCAGGTACATCAGCTAACAGCTTGAGCCAGAACGTTATATACACACGTGGTAACCACCTGACTGAAGTTAGTAATGAAGGCGAATTGATCGGAGAATTAGCCGAGTCTTTCGAGCCTTCCAACAATGCAAAAAAATGGGTATTTGACCTTCGAAAAGGTGTCGAATTTCATAATGGAAAATCTCTTACAGCGGATGACGTGATTGCAACTATGGAATACCATGGCGGCGAGGACTCAACATCATCGGCCAAAGGCAATCTTTCTAGTGTCGTCTCCATGACAAAAGATGGTAACCACAGAGTAATCTTTGAACTTTCCGAAGGAAACGCGGATTTCCCTTATTTAGTCTCAGATTATCACTTCATGATCAATGCATCAAAGAATGGCAAAATTGATCCGCAGGATCCAGCAAATGGAACTGGTGGATATATGGTTGACTCCTATGAGCCAGGTGTAAAATTTGTAGGCAAGCGTAATCCAAATTACTTCAAAGAGGGCCACGCTAACTTTGACGAGGTTCAGTTAATTGCTGTTATCGATGCAGCGGCACGTCAAAGCGCGATTATGAGTGGAGACGCTGATTTTGCAGACGCTATCCCTGCGAAAACGGTCAATCTTCTAGCACGCGCGCCGAACTTAGAAATCCTGGAAACTACTGGGACGCAGCATTATATCTTCCCAATGCGTTTGGATACTGAGCCATTTGACAATTACAATGTCAGAAAAGCGCTTAAGTACGCAGTGAACCGTCAAGAGCTTCTGGACAAAATTTTGTTGGGTCACGGGGTTGTCGGAAACGATATTCCAGTGTCTGCGGCAATGCCATTTCTGAACACAGATCTTCCGAACTATTCGTTTGATCCTGAAAAAGCTGCAATGCACTACAAGAAATCTGGACATTCTGGACCGATCCCATTGTCAGTTGCAGACGCAGGTTTCTCTGGTGGCGTCTCGGCCGGCGAGTTAATGGTTGAATCCGCAAAGCAATGTGGCATCGATATTCAACTGGTTCGTGAGCCAAACGATGGCTACTGGTCAAATGTTTGGAACGTTAAAGGCTGGTGCAACTCTTATTGGGGTGGGCGTCCAACTCAGGATGTTATGTATCAGGCTGCGTACACCAAAGAAACCAACTGGAACGAAACAGCTTGGAAAGACACTGACGCAGCGATCAAGTTTAATGAGTTGGTTGTTATGGCACGCTCAGAGACAGACTACGAAAAGCGTAAGGGTCTGTATTGGGATGCTCAGGCACTGCTGCATGATGATGGTGGTTCACTTATTCCACTTTGGGCCAACTATATCCACGCTCATGCAAAAACATTGGGGCATGGCCCTGTGGCAGGAAACTGGCTCAATGACGGCAATAAAGTTTCTGAGCGTTGGTGGTTCTCGTAACCCCTAACGATTAGTATAGCTTTGGGTTAGCAAGATTTATTCTTGCTAACCCATTTTATTTTATTGGTCCGCAACTGAATACGAGTTTGTAAATTGCATCCTATAATAAAAACAATTCTGGTACGCCTTAGCTTGGGTCTCATGACCCTGCTTGCAGTATCTATAATTATTTTCTCGGCTGTAGAATTTCTGCCTGGTGATTTCACTGAAGCGATACTTGGACAACTTGCAACGCCTGAAACTATCGCCGCCTTTCGCAAAGAGCTAGGCTTAGACCAAACAGCACTTGTACGCTATTTAAACTGGATTGGTGGCGTATTGCAGGGTGATTTTGGTAGCTCATTCTCAGGTAAAGGTTCTGTTACAGGCGGCACCGGTGGTGATCGATCTCGAGACGTCGTTGATTTGATCGCTCCACGCTTGTGGAATACATTATTTTTAGCTGGAATGACGGCTATTATTGCGGTGCCTCTTTCGTTATTTTTAGGTGTCACCAGTGCCCTTTATCGAAATTCAATATATGATAGGGCTGTCAATGTTACCTCGTTGACAACAATTTCATTTCCTGAGTTTTTTGTAGCTTATGTTTTGATTTTAATCTTTGGCTCACTGTGGCCAGTACTTCCAACTTTAGCAAATGTTGATGCCGCTACACCTATGCTTGAACGGATTCAGCGCTGTGCCTTGCCAGCGCTCACCCTAACACTGGTAATTATTGCGCATATGATGCGCATGACACGGGCCGCTATTATAAATCTTTTGGCCAGCCCGTATATTCAAATGGCTATCTTGTCGGGGGCATCAAAGCGAGAAGTTATCATAAAACATGCACTGCCAAATGCATGGGCGCCAATTGCGACTGTAATCGCCTTTAATCTTGCTTATTTGGTGGTTGGAGTAGTGGTCGTAGAGGTTGTATTTGTTTATCCCGGGATTGGGCAATTGATGGTGGATTCTGTCACTAGCCGTAACATTCCGGTCGTTCAGGCCTGTGCATTAATTTTTGCTGTAACCTATATTTTACTTAATTTGATTGCAGATATAATCGGTATCGTCACAAACCCAAGGTTGCTTCACCCAAAATGACCGACATTCCTAAAAGCTACTCAGCCACTGGTGAGATTGGAGCGACTTTGCAAAAGCGTAGCCTATGGGCGCGCTTCTTATTGGACCTTAAAAAGTCACCATATACTGCGCGGTTTGGCATGGTAGTGATATTTTTTTATATCTTTGTTGCACTTTTCGCCCCTTGGCTTGCTCCTTATGGCGAGTCCCAAGTTTTTCCAGCCCCCTATGAGCCATGGAGCAAGGAATTTGTTTTTGGGACGGACCAGATTGGTCGGGACATCCTTTCCAGAATGATTTATGGCGCGCGTAATACTGTTGGGATTGCCGTGGCGACCACTTTCTTGGCGTTTTTGATTGGTGGGTCTCTAGGACTTGCCGCCGCTATAAACCGATCATGGTTAGATCAGATATTAAGTCGATTGGTTGATGTTCTAATGGCCATTCCAAGTTTGATATTCGCATTGGTCCTTTTATCCATTTTTGGATCAAACATTACTAACTTGGTTTTAATTATAGCGGTTCTGGACAGCACCCGAGTGTTTCGACTGACGCGGGCCGTAGCATTAAATGTAGTTGTTATGGATTATGTTGAGGCGGCCCGTTTGCGCGGTGAGGGTATTGGGTGGATAATGCGGCGTGAGATTTTACCTAATATTTTGCCTCCGCTAATTGCTGAATTTGGACTAAGGTTTTGTTTCGTGTTCCTAACTATAGCAGCTCTTTCGTTTCTTGGTGTTGGTATCCAGCCGCCTACTGCTGATTGGGGCTCAATGGTGCGTGATAATGCGTCACTGATAATGTTTGCCCAATATGATCTAAGGGCTGGCTTGACCCCACTATTACCGGCCGCTGCAATTGCACTTCTTACAGTGGCGATTAACTTTGTTGTGGACTGGTTTTTGCAAAAGACCAGTGGGCTAAAAGATGAGTAGTAAAACAAAAAAGAGTGATGTTCTTTTATCAATCAAGGGATTAAAAATACAGGGTTTCTCTGATGAGAAATGGCACGATATTATTAATGGTATTGATCTGACGTTGCACACAGGTGAAGTTCTTGGGCTAATTGGTGAGTCCGGAGCAGGTAAGTCAACATTGGGTCTTGCTGCCATGGGATATACCCAACCTGGGTGTCGCATCACAGAAGGTGAGATAATATTTGACGGAGTTGATTTAGCTAAATTAACAGACGGAGAAAAACGCAAATTTTGGGGTACCCGCATGACCTACGTAGCGCAATCTGCTGCGGCGGCATTCAATCCTGCTCGTCGGTTAATTGTGCAAACTACGGCCTCGACCATTCGGTCAGGAATTAAAGACCAAAGCTCCGCTTACGAAGACGCACAACAATTGTATGATGTTTTAAACTTGCCGGATCCGGAGAATATTGGTGAGCGTTACCCTCATCAAGTTTCGGGAGGGCAATTGCAAAGAGTGATGACAGCAATGGCAATGTCGCCAAGGCCAGATCTGTTAGTCTTTGATGAACCTACGACAGCGCTGGACGTGACGACGCAAGTTGAAGTGTTGGCGTCGATGCGGTCAATAGTTGAAGAATTTAATACTGCAGCAATCTATATAACGCATGACCTTGCCGTCGTGGCGCAAATGGCTGACGTTATAAAGGTGCTACGCTATGGCAATGAAGTTGAGGAGGCGCCTACGCGCCAAATGTTAAGCGCGCCACAACAAGAATATACAAAATCTCTTTGGTCGGTAAGGTCGCTTGAAAAGTCACAGCAGGTAGCCAAGGATTCAGTTTTGTCGCTTAAGGGTATTAACGCTGGGTACGGTGCAGCAAAAGTATTAAACAGTGTAAATATTGAAGTCCCCAAAGGTTCAACTGTGGCGGTTGTAGGTGAGTCAGGTTCCGGAAAGTCGACGGCTGCGAGAGTGATCACTGGGCTCTTGCCACAGATGTCAGGAAGCGTGCAGTTTAATGGTGAGGATTTGCCACCAGCGCTTGCCAATCGCAGCAAAGATCAGAAACGTCGAATCCAGATGATTTATCAAATGGCGGATACCGCCATGAACCCACGCCAAACGGTGCGTGAAATAATAGGGCGACCACTTGAGTTCTACCTTGGCATGCGTGGATCTGAGAAAACTAAACGAATAACAGATTTACTTGAGATGATTGAGCTCGATGCGAGCTTTATGCAACGTCTACCTGGAGAATTATCCGGTGGACAAAAGCAACGGATCTGCATCGCTCGTGCACTGGCGGCAGAACCGGATTTCATAATCTGTGATGAGGTAACCTCTGCGCTGGATCAGATCGTGCAGGAAGGTATCCTAAAACTCTTGCTAAGGTTGCAAGAAGAATTAGGATTAACTTACCTTTTCATTACCCATGATATCTCAACGGTAAACGCGATTGCTGACCAGGTGGTTGTTATGAACCAGGGGGAAGTGGTTGAGCAGGGTTTAAAAACTGAAGTATTTCAGCCGCCACACCCTGAGTATACTGAGTTACTTTTGTCATCAGTGCCTGAAATGGATCCCGATTGGCTTACAAACCTTATAGCCAAACGACCTCAGCAATCGTCTTAAAAGCTACCTGTGGTCTCGCTCTATGCGCTCTGAGATTTCTTTTTTAAAAACTAGATTGTTATTTTCATATGCCTCTAGGCGTGCTGTGAGATGGAAGTATTTTGCATCTGAAGTCATATTTGTATAAGTTTCTGTTCGAACTGACCAGTCGCCGCGACTATTTTCGTAGGTCCAGTGGGTTCGCCCACTAGCGCTTAGTGGGTCGTCAGGTTGAATGCTCCACCATTTGCGTGCGACAGATCCATGGACAAGCCCATGGTCTAGATCTTTTGTACTGCCAAAGTCATCTACAATTTCTAGGGTTACAGTGCCAGTGGTCATATCAGTAATTTGACGTCGCTTATTTTTTGGAGATCGAAGAACTTCGATTTGCCAAGGTGGATCTGCTTCTGGTGGAGGAAACTTACGCTCATCTTGGTTTCCACTGGGCCTAACGGGAATATTGATTTCGCCGGCATGCAAAGTCAGTTCAACTGGAACTGGTGATGGCCATAGCAAGGGCCAATAGGTGGGAGAAATGGCCACACGAACGCAATGACCCGCTGGCACGCGATAGGCCATCTGATCCAGAACTATAGAAACCTCATATTCTTTATTAGGAATTAAAGGTTTGGCGACTGTGTGGCCGTCACGATGGCAAAGGTTCAGAACCCCATATGTCATTCTGGTTGAGGCTCCATCTGGATGAATGTGGTTCAGGCGTACTGCAATTTGAGCGACTGGCTGGTCGGAGCTAAGCTTTAATTTTAGAGTTGGTGAGCCAATTATATCGAAGCTTTCTTCCAGGGGTTGGGACGTAAAGCAGGCCGATAGGGCGTCGTCAACGCGTTGGTCATCCGGCATTTCTGGACCTAGCCAAATTGCGCAAAACTCGCCCGCTGCACCACCACAGTTTTGAGTGGAGGTTACCTTAGAATTTAATTCAGAAGGAAGATTTCCTAAAATACCACTCGGCTGCAGATGCCAGCAATGATGCTGGAACTTTGCAGGCCATTTTTCCTCTGTAATCCAATGGCCACTGCGCTGGCCATACCAGCTGTGAGGCCGCACCCCATCCATTAAATATGCAGTATAGGCTGGATCTTGGAGAACGCCAGTTTCCTTACCTTTTAGCCATTGATCCCACCATCGAAGGGCTTCTTGCAAAAACCCAATTCGTGGCTCAGGGGCGGCAAAATGTGGATATTTATGGACCCATGGTCCAACAATACCTTTAACTGGTGATTTTATATTTTCAACGAGATGTGAGACTGTATTTTTATATGCATCTCCCCAGCCTCCAATAGCCAATGTAGCCGCTCTAATTTTAGAATAATCCTCGCAAACTGAGCCGTGTTGCCAATATGCGGTACGGTTTTGATGGCCTAACCAAACTATAGGTAGAAAGGGCTCAGATTCTAGCCGTTGTAACCACATATCCCGCCAGTTATCGCCCACTAAAGCTGGATCTGGCGCTCGTGAGGAATATGACCACATAGTTGCGCCCCAACCTAAGTTTTCATTTAGTAGGCAACCGCCCTTATAGTGAATATCGTCAGCATATCGGTCGACAGTAGAACAAAGCGTAATAATTGCCTTTAGAGCAGGAGGTTGTCTTGCCGCCACTTGGAGTGAGTTGAACCCACCCCAGCTGATCCCCATCATGCCAACAGTGCCACTGCACCAAGGCTGTTCAGCCAGCCAAGTGATAGTTGCCTCGGCATCTTGTAATTCTTGTTCGGTATATTCGTCCTCCATAAGCCCCTGGCTATCGCCGTTGCCACGCATGTCGACACGGATACAGGCATACCCATGCTTAGCAATATAAGGATGTGTAAGGCTGTCTCTGGCCGTGGTTCCATCGCGTTTGCGATAGGGGAGAAACTCCAAGATTGCAGGGACTGGTAAGTCTGAAGCATTGTCTGGCAGCCAAACTCGAGCAGAAAGCCGACAGCCATCTGGCATAATGATTGCCATATCTGGTATTTCAATAATTTTGTTTAATAGAGACATTTTTCGCTCAGTTCAGAAATTAAAATTAGGTTTTATCCCAATGCTCTGGGCTTTATTTGTCAAGCAATGCTTTGCTAAGAAATCTAATATGGTTTGGTGGAAACCTATTTTTGAATTGGCTAGTTTGCTTCAGGTAATTGAAGTTAGATGTTTCAAGAAAGTTCAAAAATTCCTATTTGACATACCTTAGTAATTTAGTAAGGATACTGTTAAATTAGTGATTCAGGCAGTAAGCTCAGCAGAGGCCAAAAATTTAATATAATGTGAGGATTTTGAAATGCAGCAGCCGACGGCGAACAAAAAAACTAAATTTTACGACAATCCAGACGTTGATTCAAAAGCAAATGAGTTGGTTAAGCCTATCGCGTCATTGTGGTTTATGGCTGGCAATATGATTTCCATTAACGCGAAGCCGACAAATGCAATTTCAGGAAATTTATCATGAATTTCAATGTAATCCCGCCAAAGCAAAAGGCCCAAGAAATTTTGCCGACATACTCTGCTAAAGAACTGACAGAAGGTGGTGATCAAGCGAGCATCATATTAGATGATCAGCATTATAAACTTCGGATAACACGATCTGGGAAACTTATACTGACTAAATAATTAATTATTGGTTCTGTTGCATATGGAACCCATTTTAAAAGGTAGCATCATTTTAATTAACAGAAATATGTACCTTATTTCACAATTTTCTGAGATTCTTATTCAGAAGATTTATTAAGGTATTTTTGTCGTGCATCCTAACCAATGATCAGTCTAGAGTAAGTATCTTACCTCTATTGAGGAATTTGGATATGGAAATTTGGCAAGAAACAGCGAAAATAATCGCTGAAAAAATTCAAAGGCATGAGATCTCAGCGGAAGAGGCAACTAAAAGTGCTTTAAGCCGTATGGCGCATGTAAATGCTTCTATAAACGCTGTTGTAGATAATTTTGATGAGGAAGCCTTGTGCGAAGCGCAACTTATTGACAGCAAAATTAATGCGGGAGAGACAGTTGGTAGTTTGGCTGGGGTGCCCGTAACAGTAAAAGTTAATGTTGATCAGATTGGACACGCTACAACCAATGGTTTGCGGCTACAAAAAGATCTGCTTGCTAGTAAAGATAATCCAGTTGTTGCCAACTTAAGAAAGGCTGGGGCCATTATTATTGGCCGCACTAATACCCCAGCATTTTCTCTAAGGTGGTTCACACGTAATTCGCTTCACGGGCATACAAAAAACCCGCTAAATCCAAAAACCACACCTGGCGGGTCGTCTGGTGGTGCTGCTGCCGCGGTTGCTGCAGGTATTGGAGCAATCGGTCATGGTACAGATATAGCCGGCTCTATTAGGTATCCAGCCTACGCTTGTGGGGTTCACGGCTTGCGGCCTTCTTTAGGCAGGGTACCAGCGCATAATTTTTCTGGACCTGACCGATTTATTGGGGCTCAGTTGACTGCAGTTTCTGGGCCTATTGCTCGCTCAATTGGTGATTTGAGGTTGGCCCTGGATGTCATGTCGCAGCCTGACATGCGTGATCCGTGGTATGTTGCCATGCCATTAACAGGTAATGCAGTACCGAAACGTATAGCTATTTCTACCTCACCTGACGGTTTGGAAGTTGATCCAAAAATTAAAGCCGAATTGTTACAAGTCGCCTCTAAAATTGAAGCAGCTGGATGGCAAGTAGAGGAGGTTGATCTTCCACCATTACGTCAAGCAATGGAAAACCAGTTATTTCTTTGGATGGCTGAGATGACATATGGAGTTGGTGGTACTTTGTTGCGTGAACAAGACCCTGACGCGTCAAAAGTATATGAGGGGCTGCTAAACCACAGGAAAAATAGCAAGTTAAATGATGTGATGGACGTTTTACAAACACGGGCGGCTCTGACCCGCAAGTGGAGACTGTTTTTAGAGACATACCCCGTCGTTCTATGCCCAGTATCTGGTAAACTGCCTTTTAAAGACTTGGTTGACCTTGGATCACAATCTGAGTTTGATCAAATAGTGGAGGCGCAAATGCTTCAGATTGGATTACCCTTTATGGGCTTGCCATGCCTCAGCGTAACAACTGGAAAGGTTGAAAATAGCCCTATTGGTGTTCAGCTAATATCAAGCCATTTCCGGGAAGATTTATTATTAGATATTGGTGAAATTATAGGACCCAATATCGAAGTTGTATCACCAAAATTCTGAGTACATTAGACTGACTAATTTGGAGTTCTTTCAAACCATGTATGAAAACCTTATTGGCCTAGATAAAAATACGAATTTTTATAAGACACTAAATTTTAGCTCTAAATCTGCGAACTAAGATACCAGTCAAAAGGCCAAGAAATACGCCCAACGTGTCTGCTTGGAAATCTTTTATATCACCGAAACGGTTAACGTATGGCTGAATGATTTCAATCGATGCAGCCAAACATAATGCAAATACTGTTATAGGTATCCAGTAGGTACGGCTTGCAACTGTTATCGGGTACACTAAAGCTGCAAACGCAACAAAATGCTGCCACTTGTCTGTTCCCAGTACGTCAATTTTTTCAGGTAGGACAGTAAGTGTCCCAACACAAATGGCTATTGTGAATACAACAGTAAGAAATATGGCACTTCTTATGTCTGGTAATATTAAGAATTTTAAATACTTTGACATCGGTTATGTTTCTAATCAGCTAAAAAGTCATATCATAACACGCGCGAATTTAAATGATATAAAAAGCGGAGGTCTGATGAAACCTAAGCTCAGTACCAAACCTTCCTATTCAATTGAATACTTTACATTTTGACTAATTTTTCAGAGCGTAATAAGTTCTAGGCATCGATTAGAAAGGATATAAAAACATGGATCAGACTTTAAGATCTTCAATTCAAACGAGTACTTTTTACTATTTTTTAATAGTTATGTTTGTAATTACTGTCTCTCAGCTAACCACTATGACAGTAATTATGTTTGCTGATATTTCAGGAAAAGAACATTTAGTGGCGGCATCTGTGATTGGACCAGTCTTAGTTGGAGCATTTGGAATTATACGTATACTCACCAATATGCAATTAATTGTTGGAGAGATGGATGCAGAGATGTTGGCAACAAACTGGGGCAAAGAAATTTCGTCGATCCCGTTTGGTATATTGAAGTTTGTATTTTCTGGAATTTTTGTGGCTGTGGCAATTGTACAACTCATAACAATCTACTGAATCTATATTTAAAAACCTGGCTGGTGGCGTATAAAACATACGCCAGTAGCTCACTTATATTCTCCAAAAATAGACCTGCAACTGACGCATGGCGGCAATTCCAATTTGGTTGATGTGGCTGAATCAGTCGTGCGATAGGTTAACGTTATCATAAAATTGGAGAATAAAATGTTTAGAAAGCTTTTTCGAAGAATGGTTGTATCGCGCCAAGTTTCGGCTGCGGAAACTATTCTAAGTTATTTATCAGACAGTCAATTGGCTGACCTGGGCTACAATCGCGACACATTTGTGGAAACAAACAAAGCTCGACTTATTGCTGAACTTGATGCGGCAAACGCAAGGCTCATTGGCAAACTTGAGGGGGCAACCAAAGCTAATAAGAATTTGGTATCGGTAAACCCAAATCTCTTGGGCGCTGTTTGATTATTAATTTAACTGTCATGTTTGGAAATCTCAAAAATATTTGAGCGCATTGGTGCGTTAAAATTTCTTTTAAATTCTTCGTAGTGTACCACTAAGCCAATCACAGAAATTTCTTTTTTAGCAAATAAAAACTCAGTGATTGTCCAAGACAGCAGTAATTACCATCTGCAAACAGCAACCATTAGGAAGTTCAGACTTATGCGCCTGACGTGCTGGACGTGCTGTCTCGTCTGGGAACAATAACAACCAATGCGGGTTTACTAAACTACGATCTTTTTTGTCGGCAAAATACATATCCACTTTTACTATGTCTTGTACTGAGCCTCCGGCATCGTTGATTATGTTTTTTAAATATTCAAAGGCTAGAGCAATCTGGACAGACTTATCTGATGAATATTCACCGCTAACTGTGTCCTGGCCTGAAATTGATGAACTTATTAAAACGCCCCGATGCAAGGCTGCAGCTGGGATTGGGTTTTTATGGTGGGGAACATTATTTGGATTTATTGATAAAGCCATCAGGCCCCCCCAGATTGGTGTTGGATAGGATTGCTTAATTCACCCAATGGTTCGATCGAAATACTGATGTTACCCAGTTCTTCGCCTATCAAGAGGCTTTTGTGACCTCTTGGAAATCGGCCAGAACCCTTACCAGTTGTCCCAAATGAAATTATGTCACCCGGTTCTAACGTAAAATACCGACTAGCTTCAGCGATGCATTCCTCTACACTAAAGCGATAGTTCGCTGTATTGTCTTGAGTGAAAACCTCTTCGCCCAAACGTCCAACAACGGCGAGTTCATTTGGGTTTGTGATTGCCGCTCGTGGCGTGATCCAAGGGCCCATTGGGCCAAATGTATCAGTTCCTTTGGATCGAGTGTGGTACACGTAATAAGCGTCGGTATCGTCTGGCCCATTAAGGTTACGCCATTGATAGAACTCAGGTCTTGCCATGTCCTTATCATAAGTGATCGCTATACTATCTTTCTGGAATTTTAATCCATGAGATGTCACGTCATTATGGATCATATAGCCAAATACATAATCCAAAGCGTCTTTTTCAGTGATGTGCTTTGCCTTGCGGCCAATGATTGCGCATAGCTCGGGCTCGGGAATAACTGCGCCCCAATTAGGATCAACGATAATTGGTTTCAGGTGGCCCTGGAGTGCCGAAGGAGGTTTTAGAAAGTAATTCGGTACACCGGGGTCTTTGTGTGCTTTCTTCATTAGTTCTTTGTTGTTAAATGCAACTCCAAGAATTTTGGACGGATTAGGTATAGGTGGAGCCCAATCTTCTGGATAGAAGCCCTCGAAACTGTCAGCTGTCGGAATTAATTCTGATAACAAGTTGGGCTTTTGATCTGCCTCAATTATTAACTCCAAGAGAGATAAAAAATCTGGGTGATTTCCCATTGCACAAACATCTTTGAGCAGACGAGCCCGGCCGTCTGAAGCCTGAACGATTGGTGTCAACTTGCCCTTCTGGTAAATAGTTCCAAATTTCATCTCTGTTAAACCTCCGCCAAGTAATCTTCTAACGTCACAGGCGATGCCTCCATCGTTGGTGGTTCAATTGTCACAGCCTCGAACGGGGTTGCCTCATAAAACCATTTTTTAGGTGCAGGAAAGCCCCACAATTGTGATCTCCTTGTATCTGAGAGGTCCCATCTTTTAGGAGCATGATTTATATCTATATAATTATAATGGCTGGTAAAAATCTCTATTCGGTGGCCATCTGGGTCACGAAAATAGATAAAAAAAGCATTTCCTATACCATGCCGTCCGGGAGCTCTGTCCATTGAGCCAGCCAGACCTAGAGAGGCCATTACATCTGCAGCATGGATAACGTTTGCTATTTCAGCAGTATGAAATGCGAAATGGTGCAATTGTGGTCCAGCTCCATTAGAAAAAACAACATCTTGAGTGTTATTTTTCCGTTTTAACCAGATACCCCACATTTCATCAGTCCCATCTGCTGCTGTATACTCAGAAAGTCTGAAGCCCAAATCTGAATACCATTCATAGGCCCCAGCCACGTTAGGGGTTGCGATCTGTATATGATCAAAAAATGCTAATTTTCCCCCAGCATGATGATGAAAATTCTGCATTCGGCAGGTGGACTGTTCCATCTCTGAACAGAATTCAAGTGGCACGCCAACCCCATCAGTAATCTTGAGGGTACGCCCTTGAAAGGGTCTATCTTCAAAGCTAACGGTATCACCTCTCTCAGAAAAATAATCGTAGGCTGTCTGCAAGTCCTCATCAGTTTGGACTCTGTAGCCAACACTTTGACATGCTGACGTGCTGGTAGAAGATGTCCTGTGGAATACCAATGAGTGATGTGACGTTTCTTCAATTGCTCGAAGGTAGAGGCTGTCAGAATCTCTGAACGTAACTTCCAACCCGAGCCCCGTTTCATAAAAATGTTGAGACGCGTCGAGGTCAACACTGGTCAGAACGATATGACTGATGCGCGTAATGTTGAAAGCTGGTGTAAAATTTGGTTTAATAAGGGCCATTAGGTTCCTCAATATTATAAGTGCATACGGCGATATGGTCTACCTATTTTGACGAGTTTAGTAGCACATGTTAAGAAGTAAACTTTTGTTTAATAGTTTGAATGTTGTTATAAATTTAACTTAAATCGAATGCTTGTCCGTCACGTGGTCAGATTAGTCTTTGATTTTTGATCAAAATTAAAAAATGTTTAACCTAAGTAAGGTTTGTTAACTATTATGTAAGTAATGGAGGTGTAGAAATGGCAACGAATAAGAACAATGACCGCACAAAGAAACCTAACTTTTTATTCATAATAACGGACCAGCAGCGGGCAGATTGGCTCGGTTGTATGGGACACCCAGTTGTGCGTACGCCAAATATTGACTCTATTGCATTGCAGGGCACGGCGTTTGAAGATTTTCATGTCGCTCTGCCTGTTTGTATGCCTAACCGGGCATCATTAATGACTGGACGGATGCCAAGTGTAAATGGCCTGCGCTATAATGGATGTGCGCTTTCACGAAAGGCCAACACTTTTGTTGATGTATTGAGCGCTGGTGGATACCGCACCGCCAATATTGGCAAAAGCCATTTGCAACCATTCACAGGCAAGGAACCGGTTGGGCAAGAAAAAGACACTATTGAGCGACTTATTCCGGAGGCATGGAAATCAGAAGGTAAACCCTATTTGTCCGAAGAACCCTCAAGCTTTAAAGACGCTGAAGAAACAGAATTTGAAACACCGTATTATGGCTTTCAACACGTAGATATGGTGACGGGCCACGGGTATGACTGTGGAGGCCACTATGGACAGTGGTTTCGGAAAACATACCCAAACTGGAAAGATCTGCATGACCGTAAAAATGAATTACCACATAATTACTCTTGCCCCCAAGCTTTTAGAACAGCAGTCCCAGAGGAAGCCTATCCGACCACTTGGATAGGCGATCGGGCTGTTAATTACATAAACGAGAGTGCCTCTCACGACGAACCTTTTTTTGCCTTTGTTTCTTTCCCTGACCCTCACCATCCGTTCAACCCTCCAGGTAAATACTGGGATATGTACTCGCCTGATGAATTTTCGGTAGACCTGCCTTATGCCGCCCATAAAAACCCAACGCCTCCAATGGAAGACGTCACACGTTTATGGGAGGCAGGTGAGGCGGGCAGTATTCCTACGTTTGCGTTTCGGGCCAGTGACGAGCATGTCAAGGAAGCTAAGGCTCTAACGGCGGGCATGATCACGATGATAGACGATCAGGTTGGACGACTACTTCAGTCTTTGAAAGATAGCGGACAATACGAAAATACAGTCATCGTTTTCACATCTGACCATGGTGATTATCTTGGAGACTTCAATATGATGTTAAAGGGCCCCCTAAAATTGGGATCAATCACTCGCGTTCCAATGATTTGGTCGGATCCTTCTTCCCGGACTGCAGTACGTACAGATACAATGGGTTCAACTATTGATTTATCTGCCAGCATTTTAGATCGGGCGGGGCTTGCACCATATAATGGCATGCAGGGGCGGAGCTTTTTAGAAAGCCTGTCGGGTAATAAACCTCATCGTGATGAGGTATTAATCGAATTTAATAACCAAGGACCGCGTATGGGCATGACGACAGTTCCTCGGGTTCGTACGCTTCGCTCAAAAACTTGGCGGTTGTCAGTCTACGCAGGTGAGGATTGGGGTGAGTTATATAACTTGCAGAAAGATCCCAATGAAACGCATAATCTTTGGGATGAACCTAACGCTAGAGAGGCAAAGCTGGCGATGTCACTTCGGTTAGTAGAACATTTAGCCCAACAAACAGACTCCAGCCCCAAATCAAACCGTTTGGCTTAATACAATTTAGCGTCAAAACTAAATCCTGACGTATATTACTAAAAGCGTTACCCGTAAATAACTTTAGCCATTTGGCACATTGAAATTGATCTAATTCTTACTTGGATGCGTATTGATAACATGAATAGAAAAATTATTTTAAGGCGTGCTAGGCAGTTCGCCGTAACAGTGGGACTTAGCATGGGTTTGAACTTGTTAACCAACGTAGTAGTTGCGGACATTCCTTATTTTGAATTTCCTTCTATTGATGGAGGCTATCTTGACACGCAAGAGTGGCGAGGCAGACCATATTTGGTGGTAAATACAGCATCTAGGTGTGGATTTACTGGTCAATACGCAGACATGCAAAAACTCTTTAATAAGTACCGAGACAAAGGTTTTATCTTACTTGCTATCCCTTCAGACGACTTTAACCAGGAACTTAGTACTGATGCTGAGGTAAAAGATTTCTGTGAGTTAAATTATGAATTAGATATGCCCATGACTTCACGGCTTTCAATTCGAGGTAGTGAGGCGCATCCTTTTTATAACGCCGTTAAGTCTGAGGGTGGCTTTGTGCCGGTGTGGAATTTCAGCAAAGTTTTGATTGGTGTTGACGGAAAGCTGCTCGGAACATGGGGTCCATTAACAAGCCCAATGTCTCCTAAAATTACAAAAGTATTAGAAGCTACTCTCGCTGTTTCCTCCAAAATAGAAGATACTTATTAAGTTTTTTTTAGAAGTTTGTATTTATTAAACTGTTCTCGATACCAGATATTTTACGTGGTTAGCTGTCGTTACGTAAAGTAAATATATTGTAGAAAGTTGTTTTCAATGTAGCAATTAAACTTTAATTGACGTGGCAAACCTGACGTATTGAGTGAGGTTTGTAACGATTGGTAAATTAAATCAAAATTTGGAAGGATCAAAATATGTCAATGCACGCAAAACTTAATGCGACGATGATTAATAGAGATACAAATGCTTATAAAGAACTACTTCACGAAGACTGTGTATTTGTTTTTCATAAAAGTGGTAACGAATTTGGTAAAACAGAGTGGATCTCCATGGTAGAGGGCATGATGGCTAACGAAAAGTTTGTTAACGAGTCCTCTCGCTGTGTTTATGAAAATGACGATATAATGGTTAGTCATGACTTTATGTCATATCCTGATGGCTCAAGAGAAGCAGTTATGGGTGTTGCTAAGCTCAAAGATGGCAAGATTATTCGCTTTGAAACCGGCGCAACTTTGCTAGATTAAGGATATATAAAATGCCATCTATTGAAATTAAAAATTTTGCAAAAGATGCAGATGAAGTTGCTACTCCAAATAATGCGCGGGTAGAAACAGTGAATGTTGCTGGGCAACGTGTTATGAAACTTACTGTGCAGCCTGGTTGGAAATGGTCTAAAGACATTAAACCAATGGTTGGAACAGAAAGCTGTCAGGCAAAGCACCTTGGTGTAATTGTGGAGGGTACCATCACATGTCGGCATGACGATGGAGCTGAGCAAACGTACTCTGCGGGCGATGCATATGCCATAGACCCGGGTCACGACGCGTGGGTAGTAGGCGACACAAAGGCTGTAGCGTACGAATTTCATGGGGCGTGGGGCGATAAGCACTAAATATCTCAACCAATTATAGGCTTGATGCTGAGGGTGTAGTTTTACTTTGCCCTCAGCTATTTTGCAGTTCTTTTTAACTGAACTATTCTAAAATTTTTATGATACCAAAAGCCTGCCCTGGAAGTTATAAAATCAAACTTTTTTTACTATAAACATGGCGTCTTTGGATAAAAGTGAATGTTGAACTATCTCCGTTGGTCCAAACATCGAAATACATTTACTTAGAGTTTTTCTTTCACTTGCGTAAAAGATACTGCCTTTTGAAATAAAAGAAAATTTTGAAATTTGTAGATTGAATATCATCAATTTACGGGTTTGTTTCCAGCAATGATCTAAGCACCCAAAAACATAGTCTTCCCATTGCTGCACATTACTTGTCATAGCTAAGTTATAGGTGCCCGACATAACACAATAGTCAACTTTCTTATGTGGAGATTTCCGAACTTTGAAATCTGCCCATTTATAATCAATATTTTTACTACAGTGGCTGATTAGTTGGTCAGAGATATCATATCCAAAATATTTAAGCTGTTTGGTATCAATATTATATTTGATATACTCGGCTAGTGCACCATATCCGCAGCCCACATCAGCGATTGATTTTTCTCTTATATTACTATGATCAAGAATTGTTTTTAGTAAAAGCTGGAACCTAAGGTTTTGTCGTTCACTACCAACCCAATGCACACCTTCAGGCATTGCTCCGTGTTGTAGAAATTGATTTTCGTAAGCCGCCTTTGAAAGTCTATCGAAATTTTTATCTCTAGAAGTCATCGGCGTTTATCCTACTCGGTTTTGTGACGAGGGCATATTTGATTTGAATGATACTCATTAAAGTGTGACACTGTATCGATAACAAATCGATAAAATAAACATTAATTACTGTTTGTGTTAGGCATAAAAAATGAAATTTATTTTTATTGTTATTTTAATTTTAACTAACTTTTTAACTTATAAGTTTCATAGCGATATAAATGGTTACCTATCAAATATATCATTTAAACAATTTCGTCCTGGTAAAGCGGATCCAATCGTCGCTGAGGTAGAGCTAACTACAACCTGTGGCCTTATGACTGAAGCATATGTTGTCGTTGATTTGGTTACAAATAAATCGGTGCCATTTAAATTCCGTAGAACTAATATTAAAACAGTAGAAGGAAATATGCTTCAGGTGCAGCTCAATAAGAAATTTTCTTCTGTATCCGTGGATTTTGCACCACAACCTGCTAAGAAGAAAGTTAGAATGAACCTAGCTTGTGAAAATGACAGCAGTTTAAAGGATACCTTCAAGTCAATTAACAATACATTTAATAACTAAACCCAAGAATTTCGCAGAACGCTATGTCAGTCATGGTCTTTAGCTGCGCATTTACTATCTCAGTCCACTTTTCGGTTCCAAAAGCGTCAATAAACTCACCATCAACTTTTTGTAGGGTAGACCGGCACTCACCATAGCTTCCTGGTTTGATCGCAGGACCTGAACCGTGGCATTTAAGAAGCGTATTCCCTAAATATTTTTGGTCAGTGTCTTGGTAGATTATTGATGTTCCTGTTACAGTGCGACCTGTAGTATTTTTTACCTGTAACGATATCACATAGTTGGCTATCGACCCTTTGGTATCGCTATCAAACTCAAGGCTTACACTGCATGGGACTGGTTCCGCCTGCGCCTGCGCCGAGCTTGATAGTGCAAGCAGTGGTAAAGCTGCCAAGAAACTTAATAATAAATAATGGTTTGACCAGATTTTCATAAAAACTTTCCTAACACTAACATTTTCTGTTAATCATATCGAGAGCCTCGCGGCAGGAACATAAGCCTGTCTTTATAGTTTGTCAGAATCGAAAGCAAACAGTCTAACTGCGCCAATCTCTTTTGGGCCCACTATCCAGATGTACAAAGCTAGAGTAATGGCCAACTCCCCCGTTAGTAATAACTCGTGCCACCTTTGCAATTTGGGTTGGTGATTTACTAGGTATTGAAAAGTCGATTGCTTTACCAAGTATATGCAAAGAATTTTTTGCGACCCTGTTACTTCGTGCCCGCAGGTAATTATTTGTTTTTTGCGAACGAAATCCTGAGTGAATATTAACCTGAAGAAAACTTTGTGCATCTGCAAATTGGCCACAGACATTAAAAAAATCACAGAGAATATTTTCATCAAGATCCTTAACTTGGTTCATCCTCCAATCACGCAATAGATAGTTTATTTTTTTCTGTGCATACAGTGATAGTTTTTGCCCTGCTTTTAATTTTAAACGTAATGTTTCTTTCGTATTTAAGTTCAAAAGGGCAAGGTTTTGTGTATGATTAATTTTCGCAGGTTTACGTACTAAGTTTTTCCAAGAATATGTCGGATCTAATTCTGGTTCTGGATCATGAAAAAGACCAAATTTGTTTTGATGGTTATCTTTTTGTGGAATTGCGGTAGGTGATGAAAATAGCCCATGCCCACCCTGCAGTTTAACAAGAGGCGATGCCGAAAGAGTGGATGGCACCAAGCAAAGTCCTAGAAATGTTCGACGTGATATCTTGTAGAGTTGAGACATAATAGAGATAGGCAATTAATGTACCAAGTCTTTAACTTATTCAGTCTTGGAAGTTTACCTCCAAAAGATCTAACACAATTGTGCTATAATTTAAGTGGTTGGTAACGTCATCTAACGCTTTATAAAATAACTCCTGAACAGGTACATCACTTCTAATAAGGAAGGATTCTTCCGTATCAGAAAGTTCCTTATGAATTATTTTTTTGTTAATAATCAGGTCTTTCGAATTGTCTTGATCCCCAATGAACGAGACCCGAATAACTGCGGATCTGATAGTTTTTTGCGTTAAATTATGTATTGAAGGCATAATTCGAAAGGCCTTGACGGTTCCATAAACTTTTTTACGCTCGAGTTTATGCAAGTATAAAATCAAGACTGCTTCATCAAACGGTGAGTTGGTGCAAAAGAAGTTTTTGTAGACGGCTGGTTCGCAATAAAATGCTATTTCGTCGATATGGGTTATTTTTTTATGTTCGGCAGCGTTTAAATTTAATGGTGATGCCAAATAAAAAAATGTACTTACGTAAAAGAATAAAATTTTAGGCATAGTAGAATTTTTCATACTTCAATGTAGAATTTTTTTTGTATTCTTTTATATATCGTGGTGTACATGTCCTTGGTTTCGACTGAATCAAAAGCAAACTTACGTCCAGCAAGCATTTTTTCACATTCAACGCGGAAATAAGTGAGCATTCCCGCCATTTGCTGTTCAATCTTTTCAATGCTCTGCAAGGCAAACTTTACATCTTTAGCTTCTAAGTACTCATTCTTAATTGCCGCCTGTAGCCTTTGAATTGATGAGGCCTTAACCTGCGCTAAAGAAGATCGTGCGGTATTTGAAATAACTCTTACTTTTTGAATTGCTGTATCAATGTCTTGATCACTCGGTCTTGGCAACTGACAAACCATAACGTTATTTGACATTGATTTAACTTTTATTTTGTGATCGCGCAGCACTTCTTTGATGTGTGGAATGTATTCATCCCCACTGTACCGAACATCAATTGTAGTTTCAGTTGAGCGTTCTTTAATGATCTCTACGTATGACCCAAGCTTTCGAGGCCTAAATTTCACCCAAACCGTAACAGTTTTAAATATCTGTCCAAAGTCATTTAACGCTATGGACCCTTGTGAATTTTCAACAAACGCCTTTAACACATCAAACATTCGTTCTTTTGAACTTATGATATAGGTATTTTCGCTTGGCTTGAGCTTGAGAACACCAATATCTATCTTTTTTTCTTCTTCTTCTTTTTCCGTATTCTCTTCAGACATGATTTCCTCCGTCACTATAATTTGCCTGATGGTAAGGTTTTAGTCTATTTTTAATGTTTAGATCGATTACTTTATGATCTGGTTGAGCACTTCATCACAATTTCTCAAATTAGCCACAATATTTTTGATACCGTCAAAAACACTATTATCTGTTAAATCAATATCAGGTTCTTGATAAGATATTAGCGCGAAATAGGTCTTATCTCCCCAAATACCGTCAATTTTTCCATTATATCCGTATCTCCTCAAACATTTTTGAGTTGTCCGGCGATCATCATGGCTAGTGTTATAGAACTTTTCTCGTAAAGTTAACAGATCTAAACCATAAGCGGCCTCTTGAATTAATCCACTCCCTGATTGGTAGTTTGCTGGAATAACATCTGTTTTCACAGGTTCAGTGCTTGGATCTATTATAATGTCCACAGAAGTTGATAGTGGCAATTGATTACTGAGAATACTACCTGAATAAAAAAGCGCATCCATGTTTCCATTAGCTTTTGCGTGCTCCTGTTCGGTTTTTACTTCCTTTGAAAGTATTGGAACGTTCTCGCAAGCTACTTGGCTGGTTTCGATGCATGTTTCGCTAGAGTTTCCCAGATTTGGACAGATAAGGCCCATTAACAAAAAAGTGAAAGCTGGCCTAAAGCGTGTAACTCGCGTTATTTTTTTAAAATCCATGGTGTGGCTTCATCATCTCAATTGTTTTATAAGTAGGTTATAGCAATAACTATACCAATATTATCGTTACATATTTTTAGATAAACGTGTCTCTTCTTTCAAACCAAGAAATATTGCAAAATGTCAGGTATATGATAATCTGTAGAGGGGCTGATGAAGGAATTGATCATGAACGTAGTAGCAAATGTTAAAATTGCCCGTGGGACATTCGAAGAATGGACCACTTTTTATAATTCTTACGAAACAGAGCGCCATAAATTTATTAAAGATGAACAAATTGAAAAAGTTTCAGAGGTTATGGCAAAAATTTCATTTACCATCACTGATATGGATGGACTGACTAAGTTATCATCTTCGCCAGATATACTTAAGGAAGAAGATCGTCTTGGCGTGACAGTAGAAATTATTGAAGAATAAATTTTTTTTAGCAAAATGGTATGAAATTTGCTCTCCAGTCACTCGGAGGCTCATATGTTTTTAGCACAGATAATAGCACCAGCTTTACTAGTACTTGTCTTATTTGGAGTAGGGCATGCATTTGTACAGAGTAACTATTCTGGAATATATACCCCAAAAGCAGTCTTGGATGCACCAGAACCTGGGGAGCCCGAGGAAGCACTGTCCGAAGCGGCAGCCCGCGCGTTTGAGCAAGAATCGTTCTCAGAGAAGGAAAAATCAGAATTCCGTCTGATGCCTGACAAGTATAACTATTTGAAAATTGAATATGTATTCCAAGGTTCAGTCCTTGGAGAAAATAGTTTGTTCAGTTTGGAAGTTGCAGTCGCAACAAAGCAGCCGGCTGTATTGTCAGACTTCTTCATTAAAGCCCTGCGCGAAATGGAGCCTGATTTGGTGGCTGAGACCACCGTCCTCATTCTAGAGCCAACCCGTGAACAACTAGAGACTGTTTCGGGACGAGAAGAAATTACTAATAAAATTTTAGTTGGATTGAATGCGTATCTGGAGCGCGAGGGTATGAGACCAAACATAGACTTTGCCTATATCATCAATGTGAATATCGTTTGATAACTGGCACGTAAATTGCTGCAGTGAGTTTAAATTTTTATTGAGGTTCGACATGAAAGATACGTTTAATGCAAGTAACTCTCCCGACAAGGTAGATCACTTTATTTTTGAGTGTGAGATTTTTGACAAATCGGATGAGTTGGTCAATTCGCGAGAAATTCAAATTGAGATTGCTCATTCTGAACTTCTTTTACCAGAGCTGAATCTCTATTAAATCGTTTTTCAAACTATTTTTTTTTCGAATTGCGTGCTGACATATACAGCTTAATTAATAAAGCCATTATGCAAATCGTGAGAGGGATGATTATGATATCTTTTGTAGATAATCCACCCTCAGTATTAGCTAATTGGTAGACTGAGTTTGCTAAAAAAACAATTAAAATAACCCAAACGAATGCAACCCGAGTTTGTCTACATATCTTACATGGTTTTTCCATTTTTAATTGGTATTCTGGAGTACTGTTGAAGTAAATCAATATTTAGGCTATCAACCGTCTCATGGAGATTGCTGGTTTAAACAAGACTGTATCTGAGCATCAGTATGCTGATACAAGGGCATCTGGAAGCACTAACTATTCAAACGTGCCACAGAGCTCCAGGGCAGCTATTTATCCTATAAATAATATTCGCAAATCTGGGCACTCCACGGAAAGCCAATCAAGAATATTTAGCCCTTACACATCTCCGTCTGCCGTCCATGTCGAAAATAAAGCACTTGCCCAAGCGTCTGGTGGACCAATTTTCCAACATAACATCGCAATCACAAAATATTATCACGTGTCCATGACCCCAAAACCCCGCTCAAATCAATCAATGAATATTTTGGCGTGATCTACCTACAGCTTTAAACTTTTATTACGGATCCATTTGTAGTGCTAAGGACTGCCTTCAGGTAATTAGATGTTCTGGTAAGGTATAAGTTTAGGAAAAAAGCATTTTTAAAGAAAAAAGTGATTTTCTCCAGAAAATATATGCCAGTACTTAGTCGTATATTTTTTCCCAACTTTCAATTATGTCTGAGATGTATTTGCTGCAAGCCAACAAATTTGGATTTTCGTGCTGGCCGGAAATTACAGTATCCTGCACGGTTAACTTACAGAACTCATAGAGCTTAAAAAGATTGTTAGCGAGTTCGCCACCTTTGTCGAAATCCAGACTTTTCTGAAGAAAATATATTGAAAGAAGTGCTGTCTTATACGACTGATTAAAACTTTTCTTTTCCTCAGCGTGTACCATATTTGACATGCTACTTTTTAGTTTCCTTAAGGCCAGACCAACATTTGCATGACCAATTTTTTTACTGGAACTAGTTTCTTTTTTTACTTTAGAATAGGCGTCTTTTGCGATTTGTACGTTCATAGTTTTCTCCGCTTCTGGATATCTTAACGACAGTAATTCACATTATTTAGCTTAATGTCAAAATTTTGAGTAAAAGTAACTCATAACCTTTATTGATAATAAGTTATTATCAAGTAACTGTTTTTAATAGATTAAAAGCTTTTGGCATAGTATGTGCTGTTGTTTGGCGGAGGCTATTAATGACGCATTTTATTATTGATGATAGTGATGAACAGTTCTGCGACTTGGTTTGTTCCAACCTTGATAACAGAGGCTTGACTTGGATGCTGTTGAGCGATGATAACGCTCAGGCTCATAATCTTAAGAACAAATATCTGATCGCCCCATCAAAATCTGGTAATTTTGACACTAAATCAAAATCTTTTGTGGATTATTTGCGAAAACTCAAATTTGTAAAAGCATTTATTTTTACACAGAACGCCGAAGCTTTACTTTTTAAACGTGAGTGTAATGGTGCAATCAAAGAGTTGCAGGTCCCAAAATGTGATCCCCAAGATAGCGCTCTTTTTAACTTTTATATAAGTTTGTTTATTGAGCAGTTTTCACGGAACAAAGTGAATTTGCCTTGTAGTGATCCGGAAACGGCAGGCCTTGTGAATTTACTTGCGCGCCTGGCAGTATCTAATGCCAGCGTGTTAATTAATGGGCCGACTGGGACTGGAAAGGAAGTAGTATCAAAACTGCTACATTCAAAGTCAAATAGAAAAGAAGGTCCGTTTGTAGCCGTAAATTGTGCAGCCATTCCTGAAAACATGTTGGAGTCAATGCTTTTTGGGCATGAAAAAGGATCGTTTACTGGCGCAATGCATTCAAATGACGGTCTTTTTCGTGCGGCTAATTCTGGTACCTTATTACTTGATGAAATTTCAGAAATGCCAATGGCACTGCAGTCAAAACTGCTAAGAGTGTTACAGGAAAAGGTCGTCACCCCTATCGGGAGTTCAAAAGAAATTCCAATAGATTTGAGGGTGATTGCCACAACTAATCGCGACATGTCTGTGGAAATAGAACAAAAGAGATTTCGTGAAGACCTATTTTACCGTTTGAATGTATTTCCAATTGCCACTCGCGCCTTGAATCTAAGATCATCAGATATTCCGGCGATATCTGCCCATATGCTGACACGAAATACCGTTGATGGTGATGATGCTCCAAAAGAACTGAGTGCTAACGCTTTAAACCGGCTGATGAAATATGAATGGCCTGGTAATGTACGTGAATTAGACAATGTTCTTCAACGCGCAAGTATTTTAACAAATTCCAGTACGATCAATGAATGTGATATATTATTTGACAGTGATCTGACTGTTAAAACACCAAATACCACTGATGCGCTTAAGTCCAAGATTCAAGCGTATGTGGAGTAGGATGAGAAAATGAAAGTTGAAAGCGCAAATATTACAAGTATTAATAATAGTTTATCTAAAATTAAGCAGCAAACTGAAACTTCAGTGCAAGCGTTGGTTTCGTCACCTAAAACAGACGGGCCTTCGTTCTCCCAAAGGATTTCTGATGGCTTAAATGGCGTAGCTAAGTCACAAAATGATGCTTCTCAACTGGCTAAGAATTTTGAATTGGGTACGGAAAATGACCTTTCAAAAGTTATGGTCAGTCAGCAGATATCATCAGTTGGTTTTCAGTTGACACTAAACGTCAGAAATAAAGCTTTAAGTGCCTACAAAGACATCATGAATATGCCTGTTTAATAAAGATTTGATTGGATTTAGTTATGGCGAATATAGACCAAACAACAACGCAGGTTATAACAACTGAGCGCTCTCAAAATTTGCTTGAAATGCCTAGAGCGGCAATTGCAACTATTCGAGATGCAATTGAACAGCCAGGTTTTCGCAGGGCATTTCCAACACTATTAGCAACGCTTACTGGAATTGCGGCGATCGGCCTCTTTATACTTATGCAAACCCCAAACATGACTACACTGTATGCTTCAGCGTCTGAATCGGATAAGTCAAAAATGTTTGAAGCGTTAAAAAATATGGGCATGGATGTTGAACTTGACCCAGCTACTGGCCAGGTCACAATTCCTACTGCGGACTACCACCAGGCACGAATATCACTTGCCGCACAAGGTTTGCCTGAATTTGCTCCAGACGGCTATGATGCCATAGATAATCTGCCTCTTGGCGCTTCGCGGTCTGTGGAAACCATGAAATTAAAAAATGTACAAGAAAGTGAACTTGCACGATCCATTGCAGAAATAAGAAATGTACAGGCAGCTCGTGTTCATCTTGCACTACCTGAAAAGTCAGTATTTATTCGTAATCAAACGTCGCCGACTGCGTCTGTCTTTATCACTTTGAAAAATGGTCGTAATTTAGACCAAACTCAGGTTCGAGCGATTACTAACTTAATTTCTGCTTCAATTCCTGGCATGTCTCAGAACGACGTGTCAATTATTGATCAATACGGTAGCTTGCTTTCAGATTCGCCAGATGATCCGGACCAAATCTTAGCAGATAATCAGCTTGAATATAGAATGCGTCTCGAAAATATCTACCGGTCAAGAATTACAAGTCTCTTGTCTCCAATTGTGGGTGCACGGAATGTTAATGCCCAAGTCAACATAGAAATCGATTTCACACGAAGGGAGACTTCACAAGAATTAGTTGATCCAGACAAAACGGCGACTCTGAGTGAACAAAATTCGTTGAATGTTAGTGCTAAAAAAGATGCCGTAGGTATCCCTGGTGCGATTTCAAATCAACCACCTAGCGAGGCTGAAGTGTCACAAAAAGATGCTACTGCAAAAAATGCTGGTGGTGATGCGAAAGAAGAATTTGAAACTAAATCTTCTACAAATTTAACAAATTATGAAGTTAGTAGAAAGTTTGAAACGGTTACTGAGCCATCAAATGTTATTTCGCGAATTGATGCTGCTATCTTAGTCCGCGATCAAAAGATCATTGACCCAGAAACTGGTGAAAGCACGTTTGAGCCAATCTCTGAAAAAATGAAAGCTGAGATTGATCAATTAATCAGAAGCGCAATCGGCCTAAAAGCTGAACGTGGAGATTCACTGACTATCACTTCTCAGCAGTTTAATGAAGAAATTAGTGGTACTGTAATAAAATGGTATGAAACAAAGTGGTTTAAAAATACCGTAGAGTATGCATTGTTTGTTTTCCTCATTGCTGTGGTCGCCATCGGCGTAGTCAGGCCAATGCTGTCTCGCCTCTTGGTACCTACCTCAAGCACGAACTCGGTAATGGAGCTTTATGCAGAGGCGGAAACGATGGCTGACTTAGCCACTCAAAGAAACGATAATATAAAAGCTTTAGAGGTAGAAGAAGGTGAAACACTCGATAGTATTAAGGCAAAACTAAAACCTAAAGGAAAGAGCGGTATTTCGGCTGACCTTCTTGATACGGCCAATACATATGATGATAAAGTGGCTCTTGTACGTATGATTGTTGGAGATGAGGCTGGACGAGTAGCTAACGTGTTTAAACAAATGATGCGTCAAGATATAGATTTGTTGACCTAGGAGACGAAAATGGCTGAAGAATTAATTGAAGACAAATTAGCTGAATTATCTGGAACTGACAAATCGGCAATATTGATGATGCTTCTCGGTGAAGAAGAGGCTGCATCCGTTCTTACTAATTTGTCTCCGCGAGAAGTCCAGCATTTGGGTACGGCAATGTACTCTGTGACTGGAGTAGATCAGGTAACTGTTAATGCAGTGTTAGACGAATTCTTAGAAACCATCAAAAAGCAAACTGGTCTAGGACTAGGAGCTGGACGTTACATTGAAAATGTTATGGTGCGTGCTCTGGGTGAAGATAAGGCCCAATCAGTGCTTGGCCGTATTACTCCCGCCAGCACAGAGTCAGCTATCGATATTTTAGATTGGATGGATGCTCGAGCAATCTCAGAGTTAATTAGTGATGAACACCCACAAATTAAAGCGCTCATAATTTCATATTTAGATTTTGGATTAGGCGCAGATGTTTTAACACTGCTACCTGAGGATATTCAGGCGGATTTAGTAAGACGAATTGCTACTCTAGAAACAGTCGAGCCAGGCGCTGTAAAGGAACTTGAGCGTGTAATGAAATCAAAATTTGCTGCTAATACTTCTTTACGGGCATCGAAGATCGGTGGAGTGAAAGCTGCCGCTAAAATTATGAATTTCACTAAAACAGATATGGAATCTAGAATATTGGGTGCGATCAGAAAGCAGGATAAGGACCTAATGGCCGAAATTCAGGATAATATGTTTGTCTTTGAAAATCTTGCAGGTTCCGATGATCGTTCATTGCAGACATTGCTGCGATCTGTCGACCAAGATGTTCTTATAATTGCAATGAAAGGCGCTGACTCCGGTCTCCAAGATAAATTGTTGGCATGCATGTCAACCCGAGCGGCCGCCAACATTCGTGATGAGATGGAGGCGTTGGGCCCTGTGAGGCTTACTGAGGTACAGGAAGCGCAAAAACAGATAATTAATGTTGCACGAAAGCTTTCTGATGATGGAACAATTGTCTTGGCTGGTCGCGGTGGAGAGGAAATGGTCTAATGAGCGTGAGCGATTTAGACAATATTGACGAAGCGAGTTCGTTAACGAGTTCTGATCTGAACGGTTTACTTAAAGCAGCCAGATTAACTAAATACGTGCCTGATAGTAAGGTCAATGTTGATCCAGCTAAATTTGAAAAATCAGCGAATTTATTTGATTTGGTACGGTCAAAAATTGAAAATCCTGATCTATCAGTTGAGCCTGATGAAGAGGAAGTTTTTTCGTTAGAGACTGCAATAGGTGATAAAGAAAATAAACCTGATATTGTACAATTCGATACTGAAGAGGTGCAGACTGAACAAGTAAAGAATGATGGGGAAGTGAAAGCTGATGAGCCAATTGATGAAACCACATCAGCTGATGATGTATCACTATTTGTATTTGACGATACCGAAGGGAATTCAGTTGAAGACAGCGATATAGATTTTTCTGAAGTTAGCAGTCTCCAGACTGAGCCTGGTGCTAATTCAGATTCTAAGGTTGCTTTAACAGATCTGGAAAACATTCAAGAAAATGATATCCAAGATAGCAGTCTCAACGAAGAGTCACATGCTGCCGCCAAATTAGAATTTGAGAAGCTTTTACAAGTAGAGAAAGATAAATTTCAAAAATTATCTGAAACTTTGTTTTCGGTATCTGAAACTTTAGTAGGAGCCACAGAGGCAAAACTTAAAGCATTTATCTTAGAGACAGCATCTAAGCTCTCAGGTGAAAAAATTGATGAGATCCCTGAAAAATACTTGAGTAAAATCTCTGGGACTATGGATGAATTTGCTACTAACGCTGATGAGATCACAGTCACACTAAATAAAGAAGATTTTGCTGCTGTGAAAGAAGCAAAAAACTTTAAAGATTTTTTATATACTTTTGATGAAAACGAAGACTTAATGCGTGGTGAATTTAGAATAAAAAGTGGGAAACTGACGGGCCAAGTTAAATTACATGAAAACTCCGTTAATAACATCGGACCCGATGTACCATGAAAACTGAGATGAAAATAGAAAATGTGGGGTCAATTTTAGGGCGGGCGCTTCAGCACGCTGAGGCTGACGTGGCTTTAAGGACTGAGACACAGTTTTCTGGTCAGGTTTTAGCTTGTAACGGTCAATTAATTGAAAGTAGTCCATTCCCCGCATCCATTGGCAGTCAGTGTACAATAAAAACTAGACAAGGGATAAACGTCAAAGCAGAGATAATAGGTTTCAAAGAAAATAAAAATTTAATTTTTCCTTATGAAAACAACTCTGAAATTTATAGTGGAGATGAAATCTGTTTGTCAGGTATGAGTAAGGATGTTGAGGTTGGGTCCGACCTTTTGGGGCGAGTAATAGACGGATTAGGACAACCATTAGACGATAAGGGCCCGATTAGATCTACCAGTAAAGTCAGCATAAATGGGGAATACATCAACCCATTTGATCGTGGTGAGATAACCAGTGTTTTGAATGTTGGAATTAAAAGTATTAACGCGCTTACAACTATAGGATGCGGGCAAAGAATTGGGATTATAGCTGGATCTGGTGTCGGTAAGTCTGTTCTACTTTCGATGATCACACAAAACTCGGAAGCTGAAGTTATCGTAGTTGGTTTGATAGGAGAGAGAGGTCGCGAACTGGCTACTTTCACTCGTGAGATAACTGCATCACATTCAAACAATAAAGTTGTAATTGTGGCTGTTCCCGCTGACCAATCTCCATTGTTAAGAATTCAAGGTGCTAAGAGGGCTACCAGTATCGCGGAGCATTTCAGGGATGAAGGCAAAAAGGTGTTGCTGATTTTAGACTCGTTGACGCGTGTTGCGCATGCTCAGAGAGAATTAGGCTTGGCCGTTGGTGAACAGCCGACTTCTCGTGGTTATCCGCCATCAGTAATTTCTTTGATTCCTGCCTTGATTGAAAGAACTGGAGTTGGAGTAAAATCTACAGGATCGATCACATCAATTTACACTATTTTGGCTGATGGGGATGATACTGTATCTGATCCCATAGTTGATAACGCGCGTGCTATTTTGGATGGTCACATCATTTTGTCACGGAAACTGGCGCAGCAGGGAATTTATCCAGCCATTGATGTTGGAAATTCAATAAGCAGAATTATGATTGACTTAATTACTCCCGAACAAGCCAAAAATGCCCAAACATTACGTAAGTTAATCTCGGTATATCAGGAAAACCAAGATCTACTTTTGATGGGTGGCTACGTCCAGGGACAAGATGCTGATTTGGATCAAGCGGTACAGAAGTGGCCCGATATTGTGAAGTTCCTGCACCAAGACAAGAATGCAAAATTTTCATTTTCTGATGCAAATAAAATGATGTCAGAATTGGTAGCCTAGGGGTTTCATATGCCAAAACATAGAATTTTAGATATATTACGCCGCAAAAGCCAAATTAAGAAAATTAAAACTCAATCTGAGTTAAAAGATAACTTGTCAAGAATTGAGAGTACTAAAAAGTTAGAAACTGATTTGGATTTCAATATAGACGAAACTATTGAAATTGGTGTTGAGCAGGTGGGTTACAATCTTAGAGTAAAAAGTCAACTTCGTCAGAATATGATGGCTCAAAAAGAAATTGTGGAAAATAGATTGGAGTTTCTATCAACGCAACAGATACAACTACAGAAATTAGTTCGAAACGAGCAAATTAAGACAAAAAAAATATCAGAAAAATATAATGAATTTGTTGAAAAGTTTGAAATTGAAAAGGAGATAAAACAGCTAGATGATATCTTAATTCAAAGAAAAGTTTAGTTGGTATGAAAATTGCTGCTTTGACCTCAAACGAAATGGAGGTTTTTTAATGGCGATAGCGTTAAATGCTGGCTCAAATCCAAATGGACAGACGCCATCTGTTGGAGCCTACGGTGACGGAAATGGGGACAAAAATTCTTTACTTGGTAATTTTGGTGATCTTTTAACCTTAATTTCGGTAGATGCTGAAAACGCACTGCATGAAAACAATCTTACACCTAAAATGACTGTGGAACAGACCAGCGAGGCACTTTTAGCTTTTGCAGAGGCTGGAAGCGAAGATACAAAGTTTGCAATTTCTACCATTTTACAACGGGTCACCGCTGAAAATAGGGTTCCTTTTAGTTTAAATGAAAATGGTCCAACATCTTCGTTCCTGGAAGCTAAAATTGAAAATAGGCTAGGGCAGCAAAATTCGTTGAAGCCTGCGAAGATACTTGAATTTTTCAGTCTTGCGGACCTGAAAGCTTTTGTGAATGAATTTGTAACAATCAAAGATGAGAATTTTTTAGAGACGGCACTTTCATCTGAAAATGTTGATCCAGTGGGTGGGACTGTCATAAGTCTGGAATCGTCACTTTCGAAAACAACAGATTTAGTCTCTAATACTATAGTTGCAACGGCAACAGGCTCAACTGATGACGCTCCAGTTGCTATAACATTGGATACCGGTAGCTTTATCGCTGTTCCCAAAACATTAGACTTAGTTAGTGATACCGAGGGAGTGGTTAGTGATACTGAGGGGGTTAACGTTCCATTCCTGCATGAAGATACAGACAAGAAGTTAAAAACAGATAATATTATTAATGACGAAACCTCAACAATTAGTCAGATTAATAATCGAAGCCTAACAGTAAAATATTCACCTAAGGTAAAAGACCAATTAATATTAGATGCAGTGAAAGATATTTTACAGGTCAATTCTGTAAGTTTGGAAATCGGTGAAAAAGGACCTTCTGAGGTTATTTTCGATCTTCGAGACTTAAAAGAAGCTATAGTTAAGAAATTTTCTACACCAGCTGAAAACGGCCAAGGGGTTAAGGTACCCTTTGAATTAGTAATTCCTTATACATTGCCTGTAAATGCCCAAGATGAACCAACCGAAACTCTACCCGTGGGTATGGTTGAAAATAAATTTGATATTTTAGAAGTTACTAAAATAACTCTCGATAATAATTTAATTGAACTGCCACTGCCTGATGAGGCAAATGATATAGAAAATACTCATGCCGAACAAAAGTCATTTACAGTTAAAGGTGGAGAATTGCTTCTCAATGTGGCCCCAGCGTTGGAGCGCAAACTTGTTATTGGGATTGCTGTTCCAAAAAACTCAATTGTCAGTAATTTGCCAGATTTCGTAAAAATCCAGATAAACTCAGGTAGTGGGCAGAAATTAGCAGAACAAACAAACTCAAACCCTGAAATTAATAAAGAATATTTGGTAGCTAATTTAATTAAGCTACCAAAAGGTCAATTGAATGATGATAATCCCGCTCGTTTAGCGAAAAATATGGAAGTACTAATCACGGCCTTGGGCGAAAAAAACAATGATTTGTTAGATGATACACACATAGTCGCCGTAAATAAACTTAGTAAGCTTTCACAGCAAACCTTGCCAAACTTAGCACGCGTAGAGACGTTTCTTACGGAAACTCCACTCAATAATTTCACTAACCGGCCGTTGGCCGATCTAAGCAGTATAATTGAAAAAAGTGATACTGGCGGATTTGAAGATCAAAAAGCTAGTCCGAATGTTTCAGACAGGCTGTCCGCCATAATTACAGCGGGCTTAAGTGGTATTCTTGATGCCAAGAAACAAACCTTTAAAATTCGAGATACAACGAGCGCTTTAGCCTTGGGATCAAATTCAGCCCTTATATTCAATAACAAAGACTTATGGCGATCTGTACCAAAAGAAAAATTTACTGTTTCAAGTGATCAGCACGATATCACTAGTGATACATCCGCCAAATCTATTTTTGAAATGCTCAATAATAAAAATGTTAGTGACAAGTTTTTCGATCCTGCAGAAATTAAAAAAATATTTCAATCTCAGAATAATATAGCCACGCCGGCTCTCATTGGTGACAAACTAATCAACCAGCCGGTGTCAGGTGGTGAAAGAATTGTAGCTGCAAATAATTCACCACTACTACCATCCCTGGTTGAAAACAAAATTTCACTATATGAAGCGCAATATGCGTCTCGATTGGGCATGGCTGTTGTTGAAAAGGCGAGGGCTGGGCAAGAAAATTTCGATATTCACCTGAACCCCGAAAGTTTTGGAAAAATTAAAGTTAACGTCAACCTTGATTTTCGGGCTATGGATGTAAAGATTTTTACAGAAACATTGGCCGCTGCGGCAATTTTTAAGGACCACGAAAATACACTACAACAAATTATGGAGCAAAACGGCATGAAACTTGCTAGTTTCTCTGTAGGTTCACAAAATAGTAATGATCAACAAAGGCAATTCGCAAATCAAAACAAAGATAGAACAATAGGAAAAGTTGCTGGGCGCGGAAATAAAGATTTGATTGCGTCTGATATGTTGGAAAATTCTAAGGATGAACCTTCTGGTTTAAACCTTATCGCTTAGGAAAATGAAATGGCAGAAGAAGTAAAACCGAAAAGAAATTTTTTAAAATTAGGTCTGTTCGTGATGGGACCTATTGCGCTTTTAGGCGTTGGCATAGGTGTTGGCGCTTTTTTATTTATGCCTACACAGAGCCCGGTTGAACAGGTTGAGGCACTAATTGAGAAAAAACTCAAAGAGGCGGGCCAGCTACCTAGTGTGGTCGGAGACGACGAGGAAGATGATGGCCCCCAGAAAGTGAATAAAGAAACGCCAGTTAGTGAAAACTTTGTTACTAGCTACTATAATTTTGCTGATAACTTTACTACAAACTTAAAGGCCTCAAAACAATTTTTACAAGTTAGTGTAGGGGTTTCAACGCAGTATGATGAAACTGTAATTGAAAATGTGGAAAAACATCAAATGGCCTTGCGATCAGAAGTTCTTGGGACCATTGGTACTTTTACGGTTGATGATGTAGAAGGAAAGCTGGGTAGAGATAATCTAGCCGATAAAATTCAGGACGCAATAAATATGAAACTAGAAGACCTTGAGGGTTTTGGTGGCGTAGAAGGTGTGCATTTCACATCTTTTGTTCTTCAATAATAGGGCGAGAAAGACATGGTTGGCTCTCGGAAGCTATCAAACGACGAAGTAGAGGCCCTTTTAAGTGGTCTTTCGACCAATGAAGGAGCAGATGCATCTACTCCTGCATTTGACCCAACTGCCGTGCGCGATTTTGATTTTGGGTCTGAGGATTTGTCTCTTCTTGGTGACTACTATGCTTTGCGTATGATTAACGAAAAAATTTGCCGATTTACTCGCTCAGTATTTTTACCAATGCTCAGAATAATGCCCCGTATATCATCCTTTCCGCCTGAGGTTAAAAGTTTTGATGAATATGTAGAGACATGTGATCACTTTGTAAGTGTTACGAACAATCGGTTAGATGCGTTACGTGGAAATTCATTATTAATAATTGAATCATCGTTTATTTCCATCCTTACAAACTCGTATTATGGTGGTTCAAAAATAACAGATTTGCATAAGTCAAAGGGGGAATTTACGGCTACCGAAAATCGCATCATTGAAATAATCACTGATGGAATGAATAGGTCACTTGAGGCAGCCTGGAAGGACTTGTATGTCACTCACTTTGAACCTCAAACACGAGAAGAAAATATCCAATTTGTATCTTTTGTTGATGGTGGGGATACTGTTATCGTATGTTCGTTTATGGTTGAAATGCCAAATGCTGAGCCCGCAAATTTTGATATTCTTTACCCACTACAAACACTGAAACCAATTTCATCGCAGTTGAGATCGCGCGTACAAACAGAATTTGTGCAGGACGATAGAACCTGGAAACAAAAAATGGAGCAGGCAGTATTATCAATTCCTCTCCTTTTGTCTGCGGAGTTGGCTAAGCCAAAAACAACTTTAGGACTTTTAATGAAAAGTGCTGTTGGCGATTCATTTCCGATGGCTATGCCAGAGGACATCATAATTAAAGTGGCGGGAGAACCCGTTTATCATGCAGAGATTGGTAAAATGGGCGCTAATGCAGCAGTCGAGATGAAAAAGCGTATTTCGCTAAAAAAGGAGCAAGTTGATGGCTGATGAGATTTTTGAAAATATAGAAGAAAATAATGCTACCGAAGAGGTAGGAAAGACAGTTGGTATTGAAAACCTAAAGGTTTTAGAGAATATTGATGTCGAGATGACTGTTGAAGTAGGCAGGACTGAAATTACAATACGAGATTTACTTAGACTTAATGAGGGATCCGTAGTGGAACTTGACCGTTTAGCGGGTGATCCTCTTGATATTCTTGTAAACAATACGAAAATTGCCAAAGGTGAAGTAGTAATGATTGGCGAACGTTTTGGAGTTCGTTTTGGTGAAATAGTTGATCCTGAAAAACGAATGGAGAGCATTTAATTTTCAATGCGTTCAAAAATTTGAAAACTATTTTTTTGGATCATAACATACTGATTTAATTAGTAATTACAAGATTGGCATTGTGCTTGCAATTGTGGTGCAGGAGGCAGCCAATGCTAGACGTAGATATCAGTAAATTATTAATTATTTTAGGATTTTTAGGCGCATTAATTCTTGTTCAAATAATTGTAAAAAGAACTACCATTTTTTCCAAGTTGTTTACTGCCCCCAGCCCAACGTCACTTAAAGTGATTAACAAGGTCAGTGTTTCCAACTATTCAACTGCATCTGTGCTTCAATACGAGGACAGATCATTTTTAATTGTGTCTGGAAAAAATACTCAACCCACTGTCCTCGAAGTTTCTCCTCAAACTGTTTCCGCAGTAGTGGGTTAGACTAATGATACCAAATATAAAAATGCGCGCCGTAATCTATAAACTTCTTTTATCTTTATTTATCATTTTGTGTGGAACCAATGTATCCGCACAAGATTTTGGTAGTCTTGGCTTACCAGCGTTAACCTCTTCCTTAGATGCTAACGGAGACTCTACCTATTCATTATCACTTCAAATATTAGTTTTAATGACGGTATTGACGGTTATCCCGTCAATCTTACTGGGAATGACAGCGTTTACTCGAATTATAATTGTACTTTCAATATTGCGCCAGGCGTTAGGGACACAGCAGACACCGCCAAACCAGGTCCTCATTGCTATCGCTCTCTTCCTTACTTTTTATATAATGAATCCTTTGTTTGAGGTATTATACCAAGGCTCGATTAATCCATACTTGGAAGGAGTGAAATCAGCCCAAACGGCGTTAACTGAAGCAACAAACCTTCTTAAAGATTTTATGATTGCAAATACTAGAGTAGACACTCTCAACCATTTTGCTGAAATGGCGGGTGAAGGTCCGTTTGAAGATAATAGCTCAATACCTTTATCGATTGTTCTACCGTCATTTATTACATCAGAATTAAAGACAGCCTTTGAAATTGGATTTTTAATATTTTTACCGTTTTTGGTGATCGATATGGTTATCGCATCCATATTAATGTCCCTAGGAATGATGATGCTTTCACCGATGCTAATTTCTTTGCCGTTTAAACTGCTACTTTTTGTTTTGGTGGATGGATGGGCTATGACTATTGGTTCTTTGTCAGCCACATTTGTGGTGGGGTGACCAATGGAATACGATCAAAACATTCAATATTTAAGCATGGCATTCTGGCAAATTATTATGACAGCAGGCCCAATTTTGGGAGTTGCACTAGGGGTTGGCCTTTTTATTGGTTTAATACAGGCAGCAACCTCAATTAATGAGATGACGTTAAGCTTTGTCCCAAAGTTATTTGTTGTGTTGTTTGCCATGACGTTAATGTCGACATTGATAATGACACAAATGACCGATTATTTCAAATTTATTTTTGAAGAAATCGCAAGGAAAGGCTTGTAGTTTGTTACCAATTATTAACGAACTTGGCCAACTTCCAGGGTTAAATCTCCAAGATTTAACTGTATTTTTTATCCTTATTTTAATAGCTTCGCTGAGGGTAGGAGCTTTTTTAATTGCCGCTCCATTTTTTGGATCCCGAATGGTTCCACTTCAAATACGTATAGTATTTTCATTTTGCCTTGGCTTCTGGATATTGGATGTTGCCTCATTTCCTGACCGAAGTATCCTCATGAGTGCTAAGCTTATACCTATAATATTTCAGGAAATAATTATTGGGGTCAGCGCAGGAATGGTAGTTACTATCGCTTTTGCCAGCGTTAGTTTGGCAGGTGAAAAAATAGCCGCAACTTCAGGACTTGCATTTGCTTCTCAAGTGGATCCAGTCGGTGGTGGTCAGTCACCAGTTATCAGCAGTATTTTAACATTATTTATGATTGTGATTTTTTTTTCCATTAATGGCCATCTCGTAGTGTTTGGGTTATTATATGATAGCTTTGATATAATACCGATAGGTCAGTTCGAGGAGTATTCTAGGCTACCAAAAATGGGCTTAGCATCGGCTGAATTAATGTTGAAAACTTCTGCAATGCTTATGTTACCGATTGTTAGTATCATGCTTTTAATCAATGTATCTGTAGGTTTTATCACTAAATCTGCACCTCAGCTTAATCTATTCTCATTTGGTTTTCCTATGACCATCCTTGGCGCTATTTTTATTCTGTATTTTTCAGTCGATGCGCTGGCATTTGGTTTTCAAGATTTAGCAAAAGCTATTCTTAAGCTTCTGGGTAATTTGTTGATGGGTGAAACAGATGGCGGATAATGACCAAAGCCAGGAAAAAAACCAGGACCCAACCCAGAAACGTCTCGATAAGGCAAAAGAGGATGGAGAGATCCTAACATCTAAGGAGATGTTTGTTTTTGGATCCAGCGTGATGGGCTTAATTGTACTTTTTACTTTAGGCATGTTTTCTCAGGGAATTTTAACTGGCTGGAGCTCTCTTTTTGCTTGGGACCAGGCAGAAAATTTAGAGGTTCTTCGAATTTTTAATGCTGAATTAGCAATGAATTTATTTTTGATTGGAGCTGCTATATTCGCCATTCCAATCCTTGCTGCAGTAGTTTTTACACAATTTGTAGTTGGCAGTGGAATTAGCGTGTCCTCAAAAGCTCTCACTCCAAAGCTTAGTAAGATAAACCCATTATCTGGATTAAAGCGAATATTCTCAGTGAAAGGTTTGGTTGAATTAGTTAAATCTGCAGCTAAAATAATTTTCCTTATTTCTATTGCTGGAACCATAATCTGGTTCGTAATGCCGAAGATTATATATCTTAGTAGTTCTTCATTAAGCGACGCCATCGTTATAGTTTATGATAGCCTAATGTTATTGATTGGCTCCCTTATAGGTATTCTCTTTTTGATAGGAATTGGAGATTATTTATATAGTAGACATACTTGGATGAAAAAACTTAAAATGAGTCACCAAGACTTGAAAGACGAGTCTAAGGATAGTGACGGCTCGCCAGAGGTTAAGGCAAGGATGCGACGGCTTCAGATGGCAGCAAGTCAGAAAGCCTCAGAGCGGGCCCAGGCTGTTGATAATGTCAGAGACGCATCTGTTATTATTACGAACCCAACACATTTTGCTGTCGCGCTCAGGTATGCTCCTGAGGAGCGAGACGCTCCCTACATCATAGCAATGGGAAAGGGGCCTATGGCCACAAAGATTATTGACGAGGGACAAAAACATAATAAGTCTGTGGTGCGAAGCCCGCTCCTGGCTCGAGCTTTGTTTTTCACTGGAGATATTGGGTATGATGTTTCAGAACAACTTTTCTCAGCAGTAGCTTCAGTCTTAGCCTATGTTTTACAAATAGAGCGTGGCGTTGAGGCTAATTTACCTGATCCAGAACTGCCCGATGATCTAATGTACGACGAGTTTGGTCAGAAATTATAAAAAGGTGATTTGAAATGAGACGAAATGGGAGATCTATTGGGGAATTAATTTCATCGGTCACTTTCTTTGTGGGTGCCATTTGGTTAGGCCTCGAGGCAAACTCATTTTTTCAACAAAAGGATCTACTGCGGGCAATTCCTGTTTCTATTGGTGCAGTTTTGTCATTTCTGGCCTCAATGCGATTTATTTTGCAGAATTTAATTGAAAAAATTGGGGAATCAAAATGGCGAAAATAATTTGCTCAAAATGTATTTTCTTTTTTGTCACCCATGACAAAAATCGCCCGTGGGGATGCAAAAAGTTCAATTTTAAATCAAAAGCACTGCCAAATCAGTCGATATTAATGTCGACTGGCATGGAATGTGCTTACCACACTGTAAGAAAAAACGTATTTACGAGCAAAAGGTTCTAAAAGATGGCAGCCAACACGACATCGAGTGATGATATTCAGGACAGTATTCAAGTTGCATTGGACGCCGCAGACACAGCGGCTGGCGTAACTGAAGAATTTAGCGATCTAAAAGACCAATTTGAGGTTGTTAATATTCAAGCTAAAAGAATATATAATTCTGTACTCATCATATTTTTAAGTGCTATTGTAGCCGGAGTTCTTTCATTAGGTGCTGCGCTATTGATGTATTACAAGACGTTAGGAACTTTGCAGACCAACGCTAATGTATCAATTGAGGCACTAGCTATTTTTACAGAAAACGTAGCAAAGCTAGACAAGTCTTTAGAGATCATTGAGTCCAATGCAGAGAACCAAGATGTCATAAAGACTTCTTTAGATAGTATAAAATCAGCATCAGAAAAAGCGTCCACTGATCTGTCAGGTGCAGAGAACCGTTACTCGAAAGCAATAAAAATAAGTGTTAAAGATACGGAAAATCTAATTAAGCAGTTCGCAACTACTACGCTGGAAAGTATTCAAAGTAAAAATGCTGTTACTCAGGAACAGTTATCTAATCAGATTTCAAACATAGAACAATTTTTTCAGAAAAAGACTGCTGAAGAAAGTGCTGATAATGTTGATGTTGACAGCATAGTAACCTATAGACAATTTCAAGTTCTTGAAAATAAAGTGGACCAGCTGATGATGCTTCAAAAAGAATTAACAGCCAATATTATTGAAATGAATAGAACCGCAAAGGCAGCAGCACTGAAAAGAAAAACAGCCCCTAAAAAGGTTGTAGCCAAGCCAGCTCCAAATCCGTTTAGGCTGAATGTTCCATGATTGACAGTCCCCCAGAGGAGCTGGAAGCAGTTCAGGCGGCTGGTAGTCTAGGGGATGGCGATGATACCCAAGGTCGCCTTATCAAAATCTCAGAGAGTGGCATTAGCGTACCGGACTTTGTCAAAAGGCTTGATGAAAATGATATTTTAGTTGCCATCGATGGTAAGATTTATCTGGACGGTATAAAGAATTTATCAACTACGTTTATTCCACCAGGTGGCTTAGAGGGCCAAGAAGCCAAATGGCTACTCACATTCTGCCGAAGTGGGGTTATATTTGATATCTTGCTAGAGCGACCGCTAAGTAGCGTTTTTTTGGTTACAACACAAGAAGAGACTGAAAGCGTCAAAAAAATTCTTTCGGAGCATAAATTTGATGACTTCCAGAATTATGAGAACTTTGAGGTTTATAAATCTAAGAATAGAACGTGCGACATAGTTAGCTTTAAAAAAGACCCATTAGCA
>ENA-OQVM01000911-OQVM01000911.1-marine-metagenome-genome-assembly--contig:-NODE-911-length-42159-cov-7.664132_pt1 | contig 42159 bp, 35 predicted proteins | sample MGYA00237776_ERZ505498 | MGnify/ENA primary metagenome ERZ505498 (study PRJEB26159, sample SAMN06265151) | marine metagenome | isolation source: Helgoland LTER site | place: Germany:Helgoland, sampling...
GGTATTGTTTGATCCGACAGGGGCGTCCCTTTTTGGTATAGTATAAAATCGAGGAAGGGGATTACTTTGCTTTGGGTGAATGTACTGGGCATGGAATGCCCGCCTCCTTGAAGGGTAATCAGGGTGCTCGGTACCCCTTTATCTTTGAGGGCCCGATGAAATAGGGTTGATTGATGAGCGGGGACCAATGGGTCGTCAGTCCCGTGGAAATGGATAATAGAGGCGTCGTCTGCTGTCACATGGTGGAGCGGGGAGGCCTGCCTGGCTTTCTTTTTTGATTGTTGAATAGGAGCGCCAATTAATTGACTTTCGGGAGAACCTGGGGCGTTGTGGTCAATTTTGCTCGGATGGTCGTTCATTTGCAGGAGGGCACTGGGACCGTAATAGTTGACCACTGCCTGGACATGACTGGATTGGTCCAGGTGATTGCCCAAGGTGCCTTCGAGTTCTTTATTTCTCCCCGTAGTACCGAGCATGGAGACTAGATGCCCACCGGCGGAGGAGCCCCATAGAGCGATTCGAGTCGGGTCATAGCCAAACTTGCCCGCATTTGCTCGTAACCAACGAATGGCGGCTTTACAGTCATAAATTTGAGCGGGCCAGTTTGCTTCTCCGCTCAATCGATAGCCAATCGTTGCCCCGGCGTACCTCCCCGTTTTGACGAGTGCAGGGATTCGATTTGGAGAATGTCCTGTTTTTTTATTTCCGCTTTTCCAACCTCCTCCATGTATCCAAACGACGAGGGGGGGTGGATTTTTTGTATCCCGGTTTTTAGGTAAAATAAGATCGAGTTTTTGTCTGGGGTTCTTGGAAGAAGCATAGGGGAGATCAAGAAGAATGGTGCTGTATATACTTTCTGATTCGTTCTTACTCTTTGAATCCTTTGTTTTTTTTGAAAGAAACTGGAGGTGTTCCTTCAGGGAAATTGTCTTGTCTTGATTTACATCAACCCGATTAAAGTTTTTTTGTATGCTTGGGGGAAGTTCAGATTGAATAAGCAGATTATCTTGATTGCGGTCCCATTGATGAAAGAGTTCAACATCAGTAACCCCACAAATCCCAATCGTCGTAGCGAAAAGAAAAATGGAATGTCGAAGAAGACCAAAAAATCTCATCCTAACAATTAATAGATGAGATCAAAATTCAAGCTTTGGATTCTATTGACTTGCTTTTGAAAACTCTTGCAGGACTTTCATGAAAAGGGAGAAGTCAAATTTTTCCATGTCCATTGGGGTTGCTTCAGGCCAGGCGGGGATATTGTCAAAACTATCTGTGTCTCCCAGAGAAATATTTGATAGGGAAAATCGGCCAATTTGGATCTCTTTTAAGTTATTACTCAGGTCGGTAGTGATCGTAATGGAGGTTGGAGTGGGGCTTTCTGCATCGAGTAGGAAGAGCGGAAAACTCGTTCCTCCAGTTACACTTTTTGCCGGAGACATCCACATTGGCTTTTCACTCAATAGGTAGGTGAGAAAAACATTACGACCCTTTGACGTACTGAGGTATGGATTTTCAATGAGGCGGGTACCTTCTGCCAGTAGCTTATCCTGTGTGGCAGAAAAATTCAGATTGAAGTTGTAGGAGAATCCACCCGTTTCCACATCTCTTTTAATATCAAATTGAGGGACTGGAAAAACACCTTGCGAATTAAAATGGATCGATTGATTGAGGTCGGAGGAAAAAAGGGATGAATTTTTTTCATCTGTTCGGTAGGCAAAAATGGTCTTATTTCCACGCATTACATTCATTTCCAATCTCTCCTGTTCTTTTGAAATTCCAATGTGTGCAGTGTAATTGATACTGTCTTTATTTGATTCACTATTCCAGCTAAGTGTAGCAAATAAAGAGTCCTGATCGGTACTCAGTTGATCGAACGCTTTTCCCAGTGCCTCGAGGAGTAATTTCTTTCGGTTCTCACTAAATTGAATTCCATTTGCAAATGATTGGGCAGTCTCTCCCCATTGGGCCATAATTTGATTGGACGAGGAGGAGGGAATTTTGGAAAGGGTCTTGATGGCAAGTTCGGATTTACCGTCTAAGTGATGGGCCATTCCCAAAAAGGTCTGCACATCGGCTTGCTTTCCAATTTTAGTGGGTAGTGATGCAATTGACTGGAGAGCCTTTTCAATACTGGGCGGAGTACCAAAGAGTGCCTGTTTGAGTTGGATGGTAATAATTGCATCCGATGTTCTTTCTTTCTTAGATAATTGAGCGAGATAGTAAGCCGTAGTAAATTCTGCGTCCATTCCCGAGTACTGGCTTAGTGCGGAAAGCTTGTCCGTAAGATTCTTGTCTGAAGTAACGATTTTCGCGACTTTTGAAAATCCATTATTTTTTTCTGCTTCTATTTGAAGTGCCTTGGCTGCACTTGTTTCAATTTCATCCACCCCTGCTTTTTGGGCCAGCAAGAACGCCCGGAGTCGCAGAGAGGAATTAGCAAGGAATTCTGGTCCACGGGTACGGGCAATTAAGATCAACGCTCGACAGTATGAAATTGCGAATTCTTTACTTTCCAGGTTTCCAAAGTTCGCTTTTCCAATCAGTAACTTGGTCAGGGTTTTTGAATCTTTTTCAAAAGAGGTGATGAAGTGAAGCGCTGGGATGCTATTTCCATATTTAAATAATAGAAGGGATGTGGCAAAATTGATTCCCTCAATGTCACGATTTGCTTTTGCTACAATGAGGTAATCATGACTTACCCGAGGAGCTTCGATTGAATCGGGGTTTTCTACAAGAAACTTTTTTGCCACCTCTAAAAAGCCAGAGAGATCGGAGCTTTTTAAATAATCTTCGTAAAATGGGATCCGGTTTTCTTTTCCAGTCAGCGTTAATGAAAATACAGAGAGGCTTATAAAAAAGCAGAACTTAATAAGAGGGAAGTGCATTATTTCTTTTCTTTAATTCGAATTATTATGTCAATTGAAAGTGGGTCAAAATGAGCGAAATGCATTTTTTATGCAATCTATTGTATGGGCGATATCATCCTCCTGATGAGCTGCACTGATAAAGCAGGTTTCGTAGGCAGAGGGGGGAAGGTATACTCCATTGTTTAGGCAATGTTGGAAAAGCTTTTTGAAACTTTCGGCATTCGAAGAGAGGGCGTCTTCAAAATTTTGAACCGGGACTTCGCTAAAAAATAGACAATACATCGACCCTACTTGAGGAACCTGAAGGGGGATGGAAAATTGATTGGCCAGATCTTTGACCCCCTTGGCGAGTTGATTTCCCAGTTTTTCAAGCCGTTCATAGGGCATTGTCTCGCGCAGTAACTTTAGAGATGCGATCCCGGCCGCCATCGCCAGTGGATTTCCACTTAGGGTGCCCGCTTGATATACCGGGCCGAGTGGAGCGAGGAAATTCATTATTTCAGTCTTCCCTCCAAATGCACCCACGGGTAGACCCCCGCCAATGATTTTCCCCATTGCAGAAAGGTCGGGAGTGACCCCTGTTCTTTCCTGTACCCCTCCTAATCCAAGACGAAACCCAGTCATTACTTCATCGAAGATCAACACGGCATTATTTTGGCTACAAATCCTCCTTAATGCTTCGAGATATCCATCTTTTGGCAGAATGAATCCGCAGTTTGCGGGGTATGGTTCGACGATAATCGCAGCAATGCCTTCTTCCGTTTGAGTGAATGCATTTTCTACTGCCTGGATATCGTTGTAAGGAAGTACAATTGTTTCCTTGGCAAAGCTTTCGGGTATGCCGGCACTATCTGGATTACCAAAGGTGAGAGCACCGGAACCTGCTTTGACAAGGAGGCTGTCCACATGTCCGTGATAACATCCGGCAAATTTAATGATTTTTGACTTTCCTGTAAATCCACGGGCGAGTCGAATGCTGGACATGGTGGCTTCGGTTCCACTGTTGCACATTCTTACTTTTTCAACAGAGGGTACGATGTCCACTAAAAGTTCAGCCATTTCTACCTCGTCGGGCCCAGGGGTGCCAAAACTGGTTCCATTTTGTAATGCCTTACTGATCGCCTCCCGGATGACAGGATGATCATGCCCATGGATTGCCGGTCCCCATGTGCACACATAGTCGAGTAATTTCTTGTCATCTACAGTCGTGAGGTAACTTCCACTCGCTTTTTTCGTGAAAAAGGGAGTTCCTCCGACTGAGCGAAATGCACGGACCGGAGAGTTCACTCCACCGGGAATAATTTTTTTTGCACGTTCAAAGAGTTCGTGAGATTGATTCATATTAATTTTTTAATTAGCGTATTTTTGAACAATGGGAATCCTTCTTCCCACTCCAAAGGCGAGAGGAGTGGTTTTGATTCCCGGGGCAGCCTGATTTCTTTTGTATTCGTTAAGGTTGACTAAACGGGTGATTTTTCGAACCACCTCCTCCTCAAATCCTGCATTAATTATGGATGCGATTGATTTCCCCTCCTCGACATAGGATTGAAGAATAGCGTCTAGGATATCATATTCAGGTAGGGAATCACTGTCTTTTTGATCGGGGCGTAACTCCGCAGACGGAGGTTTTTCAATTGTATTTTTGGGAATTATCACATGATCACGATTCAAATACCTTGCCAGTTTAAAAACCTGAGTTTTAGGAACATCAGAAATAACTGCCAGTCCTCCACACATATCTCCGTAGAGCGTACAATACCCAACTGCGAGCTCACTTTTATTACCAGTTGTTAGAAGGAGTGCTCCCAGTTTATTGGAAACTGCCATGAGGAGCAGTCCACGAGATCGAGCCTGCAGGTTTTCTTCGGTTACATCGATCGGACGATCTTGAAAAATGGGTTGAAGTTCGCGGGTTGCAGAATCAACTATACTTTGAATGGGAAGAGTATGAAATTCAATGCCCAGATTGTTGGCAAGCTCCTCGGCATCCACTTTACTATGCTGACTGGAGATCGAGGAAGGCAGGCTTATGCCGACAACATTTTCTCGACCTAAAGCTTCGACGGCAATGGCAGCGGTTACCGCGGAATCGATTCCGCCGCTCAAACCAATTAGGCCTTTTGAGAATCCGCTTTTATGAGCATAGTCCCTCACGCCCAAGACCAGTGCCTGTCGCAGGCTTTCCATTGAGATGTCTTCTGAATAGTTGAATTCATTTTCATGGCTCAAGTCATGGACTTCTATTTTTTCCTTGAATGAGTCGGATATAGCAATGGGATCTCCCTTTTGGTTAACTGACATGGACATTCCGTCAAAAACGAGTTCATCATTTCCACCGACTGCATTTAAGTAGACGATTGGGCATTTGCATTTCTTCGCAATTTGGCTCAATAATTCGATGCGGTGCCTGTCCTTATTGAAGTGCCAGGGACTCGCTGATAAATTGAGTAATAAATCAGGTTTTTGCTCAGCAATTTCATCAATTGGATCTGAGTCGTATTCACCTTGCCGAATATTCCAAATGTCTTCGCAAATAGTAACCGCAATATTTTGATCTTTATATTGAATGAAAAAGTCTTTTTCCCCGGGCTTGAAATAACGGGTCTCGTCAAAAACATCATAAGTGGGGAGCAGGCGCTTATGAAAAGTTTTCTTCACCATGCCTTCTTCACACCATGCCGCGGCGTTGTAAAAAAAATGTTTTTTGGAATGGGTGCTTTTTTCAGGGAAACCAATGACGGCGGGGACAGGGCCGGTCGTCGCTGCAAAGACTTCAAGGGCATCCTTCAGATCGTCACCAAATTTCTCTTTGAGGAGCAGGTCACGTGGAGGATAACCGCAAAGAAATAGTTCCGGGTAAACAACAAGGTCAACTCCTTGTCCAATAAGCTGTTCATAGGCATCAGTAGCAAGGGCCAGGTTTCCCGTCACATCCCCGACGGTTGGGTTCAATTGTGCAATTCCAATTCTCATCCTGTTGCCATGGTTTGAAAAGATGTCATAAAGGAAATCATTATGCAAAATTTTGTCGAAAAAGCGAACAAGAATGGCTCTTTTCCCTTTATCCTTGGCTCCGGCTCTCCACGGCGTAGGGAATTACTCGGGCAAATCATGTCTGATTTTTCAGTCGAGGTTTCAGATGCAGAGGAAATATACTCTCATCCCAAAGGAACTCTTGCTTTGGTTATGGAAAATGCCCGGATAAAGGCATCTTCAGTGGTTCAATCCAATATGCAAAGCTGGGTTTTAGGGGCGGATACTTTGGTTGCATTGGAAGAGCGGGTTTTGGGCAAACCAAAATCAATCGGTGAGGCAGCGGATATGCTTCAATTTCTTAGCGGTCAAACTCATCAGGTGAGTACTGGTTTGTGCCTGATCAATAGAACCCTCGATTACGAAGAGACTCGGGTGGAAACCAGTCAGGTCACTTTTAAAGAAATTAATAATTCAACGATTGAAGAATATTTTAATGAAGTTAATCCCCTCGACAAGGCGGGAGGTTATGCCATTCAGACCCGACCCGATTTAATTATAGATTCATTTGAGGGATCACATTCTAATGTGATTGGCCTTCCCGTTCAAATGCTCGGGAAGTGGTTGGCCGAGTTGGATATTATTTAATGAAAATCTCCAGTTGCTTCAGGGGGCTCAATTTTCAGTATCCCTTTTTTCCTCGATTGATGCCTGTGCACGCAAGCCGTCATTTTCAAAAGTCAGCCCGAAGTCGACATTACCAAATGGGCTGAGTAACCCGATGCCGTTTCGGGGCATACGCGGTTTACCCGGGTGTCCGAATATACTTGATTCATAAGTCTGAAATTTTTGATTCCAGCTATACTTTCCGCCTCCGGGGCATTGAAGTTCGGTTTGCCAAACTTTAAGGTGGTAAGAGGGGGCATCCGGTTTGTTAAGTTGTACGCGCCATTCGTTGAGTGCATAAAGGTTTGACCATGATTTTTTCTGGAAGCTTTTGAGGCTTTCTTTTTGGAAAACTCCATCTAAAAGGTCGACTAAGGGGTTTTTGGCAAAAAATGCGGAGCTTTTTCCTGCCCAAGGTGCAATCGTTTGGTTCTTATCTCCAGATCGCCGAAGCAGGTTACGGTCAATGGACTGTTTGATCATGTCTTCGCTCAGGCTAACAGTGAGGTGTTTTGCAGAGGGGGCATAATAAAGTGCAACGGGGGCGGAACCTTCTTTCATTAAGTCGTCCTCAAGATTCTGTCCGGGTGCAATTTTAACATATCCCTGTTTTTTGTGAGAATGATTCGACCATACGGTCATGCCCGGAGCAGTCTGTTCGAGCCAGGCCCGAAAGCCTGCCAGGAATGCAGTTAATTTGAAGGGGTTGCTCACTTCTACATTCAGTGCAACAGGAATCCGACCGAAGTTTTTTTCCATGAATTCTCCGGCTCCTTTTTCTTCGCCCGTTGAGAAGGCTTTACCCAATTCCTTGAAGAAGGGAGATTGGTCGAGGTATACAGAGCAGGACTCCCCAATCCAACTGAATGCACCCGCTCCCAGGGATGGGGCCATGATCGAAGCAAAATTAGTTACCTGTCTTAACTCGGGTGAATCCATGTCCAGTGCGGTGACCCAGTGGAGGAGCGCTTCCGGGTGGGGGTCGCCTGATGAGTCCTTCAGTTTGACATCGCCAGTGGTGCTGACCATTCGCCGATAATCCGTTCCACCGATCAGGGGAAGAATGGTGAGGTCACCCGAAATCTTTCCTTCTTTGATGGAAAGGCGGGCTGCGATGGGGTCAAAATATTTTGACCAATGACTTTGATAGCGGTCGCGAAAGAATACATATGCCCTTTTTTCTTCCTCTGTAATTTTAGTAATGCCCAAATCCTCGACCGAGCGGAGGAAGGTAAGATTGCCAAAGCGGGGACTATGAACACGTCCGTTTATGAGTTTCACTTTACCGAGTTCAGGAAAATCTTTTGCATTGAGTGCCGAGCCTGATTCATGGCGTGCCTGCAGTTCCGCGAGGGCGGAGGAAGCACGGGTACGGCGGGAGGCTCCAATGCGCCATTCTGGACCACACCATCGACGGATGGTGGCATCCGAGATAAGAACGAATGCATGTTCGTGTTGTGCGGGTGGCCGAAGATAGCGAGTCCGGAAATAATGGTATTCCTCAAGGGAGGATAGGCTGGTTTTCTTGCCTTGAGAGACTTGGATGATGTTCTTTAATTGATTGAGTGAATTTGTGACCACCACGATATTTTTAGCTACGGTTGCGGAATACGATTTAATCATGTCTCCCGGAGCAACCAATCCGGAATATTTCACACCCGAAATGGTACCGCTAACATTTTTTGCACTCTTATTCTTTTGGGAAGATTCGAGTCTACGAAGTGCCAAAGCTGCAACAAGGGCATCCGTTTGCTTCGCCTCGAATAGTACGGTAAGCGAGGTTCCGGTGCGAAGAAATGGATCGCTTCCGGTCATGGCAATAGAGGAAATTAGTTTTGGTCCAAGTACGCGACTGAGTTCCGTGTCGGGAAGGCAAAGTTGGTCCCGGTATTTCTCACGCGAGCGGGCACTTTCTGCACGCCCTTCGCTCAGTCGAAGGAGGGGTGTTCCCCAAAGAGTTGCTTTGTCCATCACCTCGACCATCGATTGAAAAGAAGGAAAAAAGAGTGCGTGCTGATCGGAGGCCAGGGCATTGGCAAGTGGATCAAGTTCTGGCTTTGCGTCTCTGATTAATTCTTTCCATGGCATTTCATCGATGGTGATCCCTTTGATCGAGGAGATCTGAATTGTCCGGTTTTGCTCATCGTGGGAGAGTTGCAAATCCCGATCGAGTTGAAGGTTTTCGCTGATCGCGCGTCCTCCTGAGAATAAGTCCATCTGTCTCTCAATTCCACGCTTGCGAACCGGACGAATGTTGCGGGTTGCGTGATTATGCTGATGTTTATGCTCATCCTTCGGCAGAAGTTTCTTCAATCTATTAGAAGCCTGTTCAGATTGATGCCGAAACCAGGCAGTTCCGGGGACACTGAGCTTCTGAAGTTTTTGATAGTACGCTAATTTATTTTTTTGGTAGGTTACTTCGTTCTTTTTTTCCAGTGTCAGGTTCTTGGCATTTTTCCGATTAAAGGTGAAGGGATGCTCGCTTAGTTCATTATCCTTGTTCGGAATAAAAAGTGATCCATTTACAATCGCCTTTGGATTGAGTAGGCATATTCGCAATGCACTTGTGGGTAAGTTGGTTGGGTTGTTTGCTTGGCTCACGATATGAATGAAGGATCTTTTGGCATCAGAAGTTCGTAAATAAGGAACGGGTGGATTGATCCACTTTCTTAATTCCCTTCTATAACTTCTGCTTACCTCAAATACCTCGGGAACCGGATTCTCTTTATCGAAGACGAGGTCTTCTAACTGAAGGCTTAGGAAAGTTTGGGATTGTACAAATAGCGGTGTAAAGGAGAGGAGTAATAATATGTATTTTTTCATAGGAAGAATGGGCCTTTAGGTGTCGTGTAATTCTATTGTTAGTGTGTTGGGGCGTATTATTTAGGTCGAGGAAATTATCTATTGGATTATCGGATCGAAATGATTTCAATGGTTTTGTTTCCCTTGAGAGTTTTTCCACCGCCAGTGTAGTTCCATGGTTTATCCGTTTTCTGTAATAATAAATAAGTGGGTTCATCTGTTTTTTTTTCCACATGTAAAAACTCGGGGACGCTGACAAAGCGACAATGATAACTGGTACTATATTTATGGACACTTACGCTTCGACAGAGCGACACATTGTAATCCCCTTTTACGCCTTCGGGGTAAGCCCATGGCGTGTGCTTTATTTCGGTGCTATTCTTATCGGATGCCTCCCATTTTAGCGCTGCTGATTCAATATCATAGGCCAAGCGGGTAGCTGCATCTGTAAGAATGAATTTTTTGGGGTTGATTGAGCAAGATCCAAGGCCAATCAATAAGACCAGAGGGAGTGTCTTTAAAAAAATCATCGGGTTAAGATGAGCGGATTTATTCTATTTCTTATGCTTGTTTTGGATCTTGCATTAATTTTATCATCATTTGCTGAACTTGCGGTATAAGTTTGATAACCGTGGAGATCTGGTTTTTGTCAGTCAGGTTTCTTGTTTTGTCGCGATAGGTCTGACTTGCGGAAAATTCAGTGGCGTTTAAGGTGGCACTTGCCGTGCCGTAGGGATACCCGTTTCGTACATCAAGTAAAAGTGCGTTGGCAAACCCAGTTGTTTCTATTTCGCGGGATGGAACGAAATATCCACCGATGATCGTCCAGTTCGCCACTGAAGAAGCAAGTTTAGTAGTTTTTGTATCAGAGAAAACTTCGTAAATAAGTACATGGTCCAAGTGTTGCCTTGCCGCACCGAGTCGTACTTTGCGGAATATTTCCGAAGGGTTGCCCTTCGATTTACTGTCGGTTTTTCCGGGAGTGTAGACCATTTCCGCAATCATTGGGCTCACCGGAATGAAATCACCAAACTCAGAACCCATCGTACTTCTTAGCTCTTCCCATGCCTCGACCTCTTGGACTGATAAGTTCGTTATTCTACCATTATAAAGTTTTACTAAACCGATTCTTGATGGAAAATTTATCGAGGGTTCAATGGTTGCTATTGCCTTAACCTCTTCGTTCAAGTCGCTTGCGTTCGTTTCAGTCACATCGTGGTTCGTATAGTTCGACAAGTATTTTTTGCCGGATGTCATTTGAACCGAATGTGACTGGCAACCTATTGATGCAAGGGATAAAATAATTAATAGTCCGATTTGTATAGCTCTGCTTTTCATTTTTTGAATATGTTAATTTTATAAAACCTACTATCTTAAATAACATTTATTGTGCCAGCTTTTTAGTGTTAACTTAAGTGTCTGTTTACTAGTGATTTACGGTTTTTATGTTCGCCTTTTCTGCATTTCGTTGTTTCATTAAGTGTTATTGTATGTTACATAATTTGTAATATGGATAAGTCGAAATTGAGTTTCTTGTTGGAGGGCATACACTCACTTGCTTTCGTCAATCCGTTCGCAGAGCAAAGGGATGAAATTGAAGGGAACATTATCAGGCAGATGGGGCGGACAGAGAAACCTTGGATAAGAAACTCAAAGTTTACCAACGAGTTTAATCAGGTTCTTCATTGGGTTGAGCAGGGAGAACAGGCTTTACTGGGTGGAATGGTTAAGGATTTTGATTCTACTTTACAGGCTGAACAGATGGCATCTTTGGCATATTTTTCTCTCTATCATGAGCTCGTGGATGATTTGGATGCTTTAATTGAAAGCGAGGAATCAGATTTAACTGCCAATCGAAAATTATTTAAAAAGATTGAGGCAGGAATTAAGAAAAGAAGGCCTTTGGTTTTGGGGGGAAGAAGTGCGATGTGGGAGAAGCCTGCACATATTTTTTCCTGTTTTTATCAATTAAGGCGAGCCTTCCTCTGTCTATTTAATGAAATTGTAGGGTGGAGTGCGCCATTGAGGGCACTGAGGGTTCGGGTATGGGAGAGTGTTTTTACAAAAGACATGCTTAGCTACCAACAGTGGATGCATGAATCCGTTGGTCGATTTCCGACTTTAATTCTTGGCCCAACTGGTTCGGGAAAGGAAATTGTGGCCCGGGCGATCGGGTTATCAAGGTTTATTCCTTATGACTCAAGGAGTGGACAATTTGCATCTAATCCGAAGAAAAGTTTTTGTCCGGTCAATTTGTCTGCGTTAACCGAGACTTTAATCGAATCTGAGCTATTTGGTCATCGCAAGGGATCTTTTACGGGTGCGATGCGCGATCATGCGGGGATTTTTAAAACAGCAGGTCAATATGGAACCGTCTTTCTTGATGAAATTGGCGAAGTCCCGGAATCCATTCAGGTAAAATTACTCAGAATATTACAGTCGGGTGAATTTCAGGCTATTGGTGGGGATGCTCCTTCTTTTTACGAGGGTAAGATTATCGCGGCCACACATCGGGACTTAGGGGAGCAGGTAAGGAATGGAGGGATGAGGGAGGATTTCTTTTACCGCCTTTGTGGGGATCAGGTTACTACGATCGGCTTGCAGGATATCCTTGCTTCCAGTCCGAAGGAGATTGTTAATTCGGTCCATTACATTTGCACTAAACTTTTCGGTAGTGATGGTGCAAAGGAGCTCAGTTCAAGGGTCGTGAATAAATTAGAATCCGTTCTTCCTTCCCATTATTCCTGGCCGGGTAATTTCAGAGAGTTAGAGCAGGCGGTGCGTAATATTATTGTCCATGATGAATTTGTTCCTTTGGTGAATTCCGATCGGAATGAAGAGGATATAGAGGGAATTTATGCTGGCTCTCAGGTCACTCTTTCTGAATGGAATCAGATCTACGCGAGGAAGGCCTATGAAAATACCGGTAGTTATCGAGAAGCTGCCCGTCGGTTAGATGCCGACCAGAGAACGATTAAGAAGTTGGTTGTAGGCTAAAAGGGAATTATTCTCACTTATCGCGGTGAGGAAAGCCCGGGGCTTGGATTTTAGTAATGATTAGATTCGAGTCGTATTAGATTAAGGGCAATGAGTCCGAGTTTATTGGCGAGAAGAACTTAATGCTCTTCAGCCAGCAAAGAACCTAGATATTGTAGCCCGCCTTGCTGCTCTGTGAATGTACCATCGAGCTGTGCTTCAAAGCATTTTTCGAGAATACGGGAAAAATCAGGGCTCGGAGTGAGTCCTCGTTCGATTAGGTGCCTTCCCATAATGATAGATTGTGGGGCGGAATCTTTGACTTTTAACTCCTCCGACCGTTTCAACAGCCATGGGCCTTCGGGGAAAGTATCTTCTCTTGGTGGTCTGCCTGAAATATCTGCATCGGCGACTCGAACTAAACGGTCGATCCGAATCACCTGGCGGGCCAGTCTGCGAATCGCTCCGTCGCTTGCCTGATCATTGTAGAATGTACGGGGGGCCAGGTGTCTTCTCACTAGTGGGACGACCTGCTCAATCAGGTCATTTTGATTGGTCATTCGGGAGAGGAAGTTTCGGGTCGGTTCTTCGCCCAAGGGCTCGTGCTTAGGAGAACGTATCCTTCCATCCTCACCGATCTTGGTAGTTAATGGTTTGCCAATATCGTGACAAAGAATCGCTAGTCCCACCACGAGGTCTTCCCATTCCTCCCCCATTCGCTTTTTGGCAAATGCATCGAGGCAATGCAGTGTGTGGGTCCAGACATCTCCCTCGGGGTGCCACGTTGGGTCCTGTGGACAATCAACCATAGCCTGCAATTCTGGAAAGAAGCGAAGCCATTTAGTTTGTCGGAGAAAATTCAGACCCTTGGAAATCGAGCCCCCCTGAATAATGAGCTTTTTCCATTCTCCAAAAATTCTTTCCGAGGCCAGGCCTTCCAATTCGATTTTTTGACAGAGTTCAATTGTATCGGAATTGGCTTGAAGAGAAAAGCGAGCGGCGAACTGCATACCCCGCAGTACACGGAGTGGGTCTTCCGAAAAGGCAGTACTTACATGACGAAGGATTTTTTCTTTCAGGTCATATTCCCCCCGAAATGGATCTTTGATTTCTCCGGTTAATGGATCGAGTCCCATTGCATTGATCGTAAAGTCTCTCCGCAAAGCCGCTTGTTCAAAAGGTAAGTGTGGGTCGACCTCGATTGAAAATCCCTTATGTCCAGAGCCCGTTTTAATCTCGGTTCGAGGAAGGGCAATTTCCACCGGAATTCCCTTCAGTTTGAGCACCCCGAAAGATTTGCCTACCTGATCGGTCGGATAGTGGGGGCGGAGACAATCAATGAGTTGTTCGGTACTGAGACCGCGGACTTCGGCATCGAGTTCGAGGGGAGTTTCTTGGATAAACAGGTCACGAACCGTTCCGCCCACAAGGAGAAAGTGGCCGCCTTTTTTTTGAATCAAAGTGGCGATTGAACGGGAAAGGTCGGCCAGACTTTTAGGTAGGCGACTTTGCAAATCAATCGATTTGCTCATAATTAGGGGAAGAGAGTATCTTCCACCACCTGGCAAAGAGTATGATAGATCGGAAGATGAAGTTCTTGCACCCGGGGCACTTCGGTTGCTGGTGCTTGGATGCAAAGTTTGCAGACGGTGGACAATTCACCACCTGATTCACCAGTGAGTCCAATGGTATGAAGTCCAAGGGCATTAGCCGCTTTTACTGCATGAACAATATTTCGGGAATTTCCTGATGTACTGATCCCAAGAAGGATGTCTCCCGGTTTGCCAAAGGCTACCACCTGCTGGGCAAAGGCGTACTCTGGTTCATCGTCATTTACAAAAGCAGTGGTAAACCCGACCATGGAGGGCAGGGATAATGCGGGGAGGGCACCGTGCAGGTTTTGGGCCAGGTCCGGGCCCAGTTTTTCTGCGAGTTCTTTGCCTAATGGGCGTGGTCGGGAGAATCGTTTCACTAATTCGCCGGCAATATGTTCACAGTCGGCTGCACTTCCTCCATTTCCACAGAGCAGGACTTGATTACCGGAACGAAAACAATCGAGGAGGAGTTGGCAGGCAGATTGGATGTCATCTCGGCAAACTTTTAATTCCGGCCTTCGATTTAGTAACTGTACAATATCTTCCACGGGTAAATCTAATAGAAATATTATTAAAAGTGCGAATCAAAATCATTCACTTTATGACTCAGCCTATTCTTTACTAAATTGGATTATTTTGTCATTATGCAAATTTTGTATTTTGAATGAATCTGTCTGACAAAGAATTATCGGTATTCGATATTGAAATGAAAGCCCTTTCTGCTCAAGAAAGGATTGCTTGGGCATGGGAGCGGTTTGGTGCAGGGGTTGTCCTGTCGACCAGCTTTGGACTGCAGAGTTCTGTAATGCTGAATCTTGTCTTGCAGGTAAGTAAGGAAATACCGGTTATTTTTGTGGATACCGGTTATTTATTTCAAGAAACTTATCAATATGCACAAACTTTGCAGAAAAAATTGAATTTTCATCCTCGAATCTTCTCCTCTCCATTAACCCCCTCCTTTCAAGAGGTAAAATTTGGTAAGTTGTGGGAGCAGGGGAAGGATGAAATGAAAAAATACAATTTCATTAATAAAAAAGAACCCATGGAGCGCGCCTTGAAAGAATTAGGTGCAACGGTTTGGCTTTCCGGGTTACGAAGAGCGCAATCTTCAGATCGTGAAAAGAGGCCCTTTATCGAAAATCAGGGTGGTGTTTTAAAATTTTATCCAATACTGGACTGGGACGATCGAAAGACCTACCAATACTTGCCCCAAAATAATCTCCCCTATCATCCGCTCGAAGGAATGGGATATGACTCGGTTGGCGATCATCATAGCACTCAAAAAATTGATCCCTCGAAATCAGCTGAAGATTCAAGGCATGGGGGGCATGGTCGGGAGTGTGGACTTCACTTAGATGTACCTGAGGGGCTTGACTTTTCGGTTTAAAACAAATCCTGTAACTTATGATTTTACCTGATGATAAATCCCGCCTGCAAGAACTGATCAAAAAGACGAGGCACCTTTGGAAGTTTCTTGATTGCGATGAGAAGAAGAAAGCCATCCTTGAACTCGAGGAACTTATGTCCTCCCCCACATTTTGGGATGACCAAACCGAGGCAAAACGAGTCAGTTCAGAAGCCAACCGACTTAAGCAGACAGTTGAGAAAATTGAATCGTTCCGAGTCCAAGTCGACGATTTGGATGCCCTCGCTGAATTATGTGATGAGGACGAGAATGACCAGGAAATGGAGAGTGAATTTATGAGTACCCTCGAGGCATTACTGAGCAAGGTCGAGGATTTAGAAGTGGCGAGCTTTTTGGGTGAGCCATTTGACGACCGACCTGCCTTGTTGAGTATTCATGCCGGTGCAGGAGGGACTGAGTCGTGCGATTGGGCTGATATGCTAATGAGAATGTATATGCGATGGGCTGAGCGGCGTGGATTTAAGGTGGAGCTACAAGATCTTCAGCCCGGTGAAGAAGCGGGGGTAAGTCGTTGTTCAATCAAGATGGAGGGTTTGCACGCCTATGGATATGCAAAGGCGGAGCGAGGTGTTCATCGATTGGTCCGAATTAGTCCGTTTGATTCCAATAAAAGAAGGCACACCTCCTTTTGTTCTGTGGATGTAATTGCCGAGATGGAGGATGATGATGTGGATATGGACATTCCGGATGATGACCTTCGAATTGATACCTACCGCTCAAGTGGTAAGGGAGGTCAGCATGTAAATAAGACTGATTCCGCAGTCCGCTTAACTCACTTGCCCACTAATATTGTAGTTCAATGCCAGAATGAACGTTCACAGTTAAAGAATAAACAAACTGCGATGAGGGTCCTGAAATCCCGGATCTATGAAAAGGAGCAGGATGAAAAACGGGTGGAGATGGAAAAATTTTACGGTTCGAAAGGAGAAATGGGGTGGGGGAATCAAATCCGAAGCTATGTATTTCAACCCTATCAAATGGTAAAGGATTTACGTACCGGTGTGGAAACTTCGGGAGTGCAGGCGGTAATGGATGGAGAGTTGGATCCTTTTGTAAACGGTTGGTTACGTGCCGGGTGCCCCAGGCAGAGAAATAAAGATATACAGGTCGAGGATTAATGGAATCACCTGACCTGAGTTGGGACGACATTGAATTGCATCAAAAAAATCCTTTGTTTGCTGGGAAAACTTGGAAGTGGTCTCCCCAGTATTGGTCGATTTTAGAATCTGCACAAGTTGAGATTGAAGCCCTTGGGCAAGCTGCATTCTCTTTTTACCAGGCAATTGAAAAACTGTATGTAAAGTCGAAGAATGGTCAGAAGATTTTGAGGAATGAGGATTTAAAAGTGCCTTGGGTTGCTGACTATTATGATGTGGGAAAACCCGATTGGTTAGTCGAGCATTCTATTTCAAAGCCGGTTTTGGGTTCAATGCCTGCTGTATTGCGGCCCGATTTATTACCAACTCAAGATGGACTTGCTTTGACGGAATGGGATGCCGTTCCAGGTGGAATCGGACTGACCGCATTTTTAAATCAGATTTATTTCGGAAGGAATAGCTCGGAAATGATTAATTCTTTTGGCGAAGCATTAATGGAGGCTTGTCCTGGGACAAAACAGGGAGAATCTAAATTTGCAATTGCCGTGAGTGAAGAGGCAGAGACTTATTTACCCGAAATGGAATGGCTTGCAGAGAGTCTCCGTTCCCTTGGTTATTGGATTGTGGTTTGTGCACCCAGTGATCTTCAAATGAGGGATTCAGGAGTTTTCCTGGAAAATGAGAAAATCGATTTACTGTATCGTTTTTGGGAGTTGTTTGATTATGAACAGGTCCCCGAAATGAAAGAGTTGGCAAGGTTAGTGGAGGAAGAAAAATTGGTGGTCACTCCTCCCATGCGTCCCTTTCAGGAAGAGAAATTATCTCTGGCCCTTTTCCACCATCATCGATTGCAGGAGTTTTGGCAGGAGAATTTAAATAAGAAGGAATTAGCCCTTCTTCGGGGCGTTATTCCTAAAACCTGGGTTCTTGACCCGGCTCCAATACCCCCGGGTGCTACTGTGGATGGTCCGCTAGTCCAGGGGAAGCGTTTGGGGAATTGGAGTGAGTTGAGCGGGGCTTCGAAGAAAGAAAGGTCATTAGTGATTAAGGCGAGTGGATTTCATGAAACCGCATGGGGGGCAAGAAGTGTGGTCATTGGGGATGATGTCTCAGGGGAAGAGTGGGGGCAGTCTCTTTCCGATGCAGTAACTTCCTTTCCTTCCCCCGTCTCTGTCCTGCAGGAATTTCATAAACCTGTACTTTTGGAACACCCTGTTTTTGATCATGAAGCAGAGATTGTCCCGATGCGTGGAAGGCTAAGGTTATCGCCTTATTTTTTTGTAATTGGCGAGCAGGTAAAATGGAGTGGTTCATTGGCCACTTTTTGTCCTGCAGACAAAAAAATTATTCACGGCATGAAAGATGGGGCATTGCTCCCCGCGAAATAGACCTTATTTCTGAGCCGTCCGGGGCGTTTTCCAATTCGGGTGCGGGGTATGAGCTTCTTCCATGTAGGAGATTAATCTTTGAGCCAAGGCAGGATGCTCGGATGCAATATTTTTATCCTCATGGATATCATTTGATAAGTCATAAAGTTCGATCTTTAAATCGTCCATATCGGAACGAATGAGTTTCCATTCTTCCATGACAACGGCCTGACGGAAGGTACGTTCATAGAATTCCCAATAGAGATACCTGTGCTTTAATTGTTTATTGGAATCTGTTTTCAGGGTTGGCAGAAAAGATACACTATCTAAAACTTCAGGTTTTGAGGCGCCTGCTATTTCGCAAGCGGTACCCATGAGGTCTCCAAAATAGAAGGGTTGTTCAGATACTGAGTTCTTGGCCACGGTGTTCGGCCACCAAGCAATTGTGGGCACGCGTATACCCCCTTCGGTCAGGGTTCTTTTCATTCCCCGTAGTGGTCCAGATGGGTTGAACCGTTCGGGGTTATGCTTTGCTTCATTGTGAGGGCCATTATCCGATGTGAATATGACTAATGTGTTATCGGCAATTTTTAGTTTTGTTAGCAAATTCAGAATACGTCCAATATCTTTGTCCATTCGCGTAATCATTGCGGCTTGTCCTTTGTCCTGCTTGGGCCAGTCCAATTTTTCGTATATTCCATAATCTGGTACTTCGGCACCATCTCCAAACATTCGGCTACCTTCATTATTTGCGTGAGGAATAGTAAGGGACAGGTAGAGAAAAAATGGATCATTTTTATTTTTGTCTATCCAACTGAGAGCTTCCTGTGCAAAAAGATCATGAGAATATTCCACCCGCTTGGTGGCGGCTCCCCCTATAAAGCCTGCCCTCGACTCGGTTGATACCGGTTTTACGATATTGGAAAGTTTATGCTTTTTGAGATTACGCCAAAGAAATTCAGGATAGAAATTATGAGCGTGAACCTGATTGAGGTAGCCATAGAAATAATCAAAACCTTGCTTTAGGGGATGACCCGGCTGGTTCATCTCTCCTAATCCCCACTTGCCAATCAATGCGGTTTTGTATCCCGCTTCCTTTAATTTTTCTGCGACGGTTATATCCACATCGCGTAGGCTTTGTCGCATCATATCTCCGCCCGCGTTTCCCCGGACATGGGTGTGTCCCATGTGCTGACCAGTCATTAAGACGCTTCTCGACGGTGCGCATACTGTGGATCCGGCATAAAAGCGGGTAAATTTCATTCCCTCTTTCGCCATTTTGTCGAGCTCTGGAGTCTTGATCAGTTTTTGACCAAAACACCCAAGGTCACCATAGCCAAGATCATCGGCCATAATGAAAATAATATTAGTCTTTGCGAATGCAAATGGTACGGTGAGAAGGAAGATGAACGGAATGAGTTTTGAATGAAACATATTATTTTCCTTCGAGTTGGGTAACTGTGGTGTCAACAAGACGTCCAACATAACCCTGAAAGCGTTTATCTACTCCTTCAGGAGTTCGGGGCATTGATTTGATTAGGGAGAGGAGGGATTTGGCTTTATTGTCCAAATGATCAATTGCATTCATAGCAAGCATCGAGGGAAAGCAGCCATTCTTTACAGGGTCTGCCAGTTTGCCCAAGGTGTTAACGGCAAGAATCTGTTCCTCCTTAGTCCCAAATCTACCGAGAGCTTCGGCTGCAGTTACTTGAACATAGGGCGATTTATCATTCAGTGCATTGAGTAGTTCTTTAGTAAATGCCTGAGTTCCTGCTTTTTTATGAGTGAGGAGTCCAATGGCACCCCAGTATCGAACAGCTGAGTCATTATCCATCAGGAGTTGAGCAATTTCGGGAAGGTCTTTCTTTTTAAGTGAGGTGGCAAGCTCGGCAGCGGAAATAATTTTTTCAAAAGGATATTTGTTCGAATCACGGGCAATTTCATAGGGGGTTGAGCCTATTGAGCGGGAATGAATTTCCCCTTCGGGAAGAAAGCCGACATCACGAATTTTTCGGATATGAGAAAAATGTGCTTTTCTCATTTTTTTAAGAATAGCAGCATGTTCTTGAGACTGGGCTAAATTGGTGACTTCATCCGGGTCTTTTTGTAAGTCATAAAGTTCTTCAGCTGGTTTGGTCTTCCAAAAATGGCTTTGTGCTTTATTTAATTTTCCTTTTTCGAAGAGTTTTTTCCAAACTTGTGTGGTGGTGGTCTGGAACATGTAAGAGACGTGCTGACCGTACGGTTTATGGGGCATATAATTGCGGATGTAGATATAACGCTCACCCACTACGGAGCGAACCATGTCGTAGCGTTCGTCCATGCGTCCCCGGAATCCGTAACCATATTGCTGTTCGGTAGTTTCATACTTTCCCATAAAGGCATGACCCTGCATATGAGCGGGAGGCTTTTTTCCGGCAATACTTAGCAGGGTGGGGGCGAGATCGACAAATCCGACCCGCCGATCGATACTTCCACCAGCTTTGTAACCGGGGGACGCAAGGTGTTTCCATTTTTCTGGCACATGGATAATTAGGGGGACATTGAGACCCGAGAAAAAAGGCCAGCGTTTGCTTCGAGGCATGCCCGAGCCATGGTCGCCGTAGTAGAATATGATGGTATCCTCAGCTAATCCCTGGTCTTTAAGGGTCTTGAGTTTAGCTCCCACCATTTTATCCATCTCGGTGATCTTATCATAGTATTGTGCCCAGTCTTTTCGTACTTCCGGATGGTCGGGATGATAAGCGGGGACTCTAACTTTTAAGGGATCATGGACCTGGGAATGGGGGCGCTTGCGAATTTGGCTTTCATGAGAAACCGTAAAGTTATAAATGGCAAAAAAAGGCTTATCTTTGGACGGGCGATTTTCCCAATTTGCTTTGCGACCACTCTCATCCCAAACCTCTCCCTCTTTCATTAGGTTATAATCTTCCTTTGAATTATTTGTGCAATAATAACCCAGTTCTCTGAGATAGGACGGATACATTTTAAAGCTGGATGGTAGCTTGGCCATGCTGCGCATATGCTCGGATCCGGTCGAAGTGGGATACATTCCTGAAATGATAGTGGTTCGGGCGGGGGCGCATACCGGTGCGTTGGAAATGGCCCGGGTGTAGATCATTCCTTTCTTTGCAAGTGCGTCGAGGTTGGGCGTGGTGGCGTATTTATCTCCGTAGCATCCGAGATGAGGGCCGTTGTCCTCACTTGTGATCCAGAGGATGTTGGGCAAATCAGAGGCATGGACAAGAGGAACTCCTAGAACACAGAGGAGTAAGATTTTGGTGATTGTATTCATAATTAGTAATTCGTAAGGGTCAGCACCCGGTTATTCCAACTGTCACAGACCCACAGGCTTCCGTCAGGAGCAAGAGCCACTCCGTGTGGCCGATTAAGGGTGGTCTTGGGGTTGGCTTGGCCACCAAGTATCGTAGAAACGGATTTAGTTTTCGGATCGAATAGGCGAACCAGGTGATTATTGTCATCTGCAATAATGATTCGTCCTTTTGCATCTAGGCAAAGGTGTTTCGGTCCATTGAAAGTAGCTTGTAAGGCTGGGCCGTCCCGCTGACCTTTTTTACCGGTTCCTGCCAATGTGTAAATTTTTCCATCTGGATGGACGACTCGCAGGGCGTTACCACTTCGTTCAAGAACGAATAGATTACCCTCGTCATCCATGACCGCGGCTCTCGGGTCCATCAATGGTTGTTCCAAGGTGAGTTTGCCGTCAACGGGTTTTCCTTTTTGGCCGTTGCCTGCGATGGTGCGAATTATTCCGGAATTGAGATCGACCGCTCGGATTCGCCGATTTCGGATATCCGCAATGAGCAGCGTTTTCTCATCAGGCGTTAGGCTGATGGAAATGGGCGTATCTAGCTTTGCTTTCTCTGCTAGTCCATTGTCTCCGGAAAAGCCCTTTTGGTTTGGAGTTCCAGCAAGGGTGGATAGTCGGTTGTTATTGCCGTTAATTTTACGAACCAAGTTGTTATGGGTATCAGATATGTATAGAAAATTATTCGAAGCCCATGCCAGGTTGTGCATGCTACTGTACATTCCTTTGTCCGCTGAAAGTCCATCCCCGGCATATCCTTTTTTCCCATTACCAGATAAGGTTTGAAGTTTCCCTTTTTTATCGAGTTTGAGGATTCGTCCCCCTTCATATTCAGCAATGTAGGTATTACCCCTGTCATCAAATGCAACTCCGAAGGGGGAATGGAGGCCATTTTTCGGACCCAGTATCTCGTTCAGTTGAGCCTTTCCATAGGTAAATAGAGCGATGGTGAGAAGAGGCAAGCCGAACGCAAGTGACTTCATGGTGGACAGAAGGGGGGGCTTACTGCCCCTTGGTGATCATGGGAAAGTCATCGGTTCGGAAGGGAGTAACCGGAAGAGTGACCGAACCGTCTTTGCGGTAGAGATTACAAACTGGGTTGTCTGCCCAGGCGTATCGGGCCGCGATAGGATTTTCAATTCCTTCTGCCCAGACTTCCACCTGGTTCTTACCCAGGAGCTTAGCTTGAGCCCACACGAATTTCTTGTCCTTTCCACAAATTGCAAAGCCAACAGGTTCACGCACATCAAAGCAATAAAGTCCCTGCCCGACATCACCAAGAGTAATAATCATTTTGTTCCCCTTGATTTCCATTGATTGGTAGCGCGGACTTTTACAGGCGATTTGTATCCCGTAGTCTTTGTGTAGAGCATTACGAACGAGCCGGTTGGCCACAATTTGTTTATTGCGTGGATGAATGTCCCGTCCTTCTCCGACGTCTATGATTACGGCTTCTCCGACATTTTTCAGTTTATCGAGGGTCAATGTCTGAGCTTCTCGTAATTCGGGCCAGGTCTGCTCGGTGGGGGGTTCGGGAACCTCGTTCATAAAATCCGCCAATTGGACCCAGTAGAAGGAGAAATCTCCTTGGTTCCATGCATCTCTCCAGGACTGAATCATCAATGGAAATACCTCGCGGTAGGCGTGTCCGCGCCTACCATTGCTTTCACCCTGGTACCAGATTGCTCCTTTTATACCGTAGCCAATAATTGGATTTAGAACGCCATTGTAGAGATTGGCAGGTCGGTGTTGTCCGGTGAGTTGGTTGCGAGGGGCACGGGGACGGCCAGAAGGCTGGGGCTTGCCCAGTTTGCGTGCGGCTTGGGCCTTTTCCTGCCACACCTTGAGTTTTGCTTCGTAACTGGCCAGGAGTTTGTCGTAATCAAAGGTTGCTTCAGTCTCTTCCCATTGTTTCATGTAGGGATTTGCGACTGCTAGCTTGTTCAATCTGTCCCTGGGAATCCATGCCTCGCAGGCTGAACCGCCCCACGCGTTATCAATCAGACCAACAGGAATCCCTAATGCCTGATGTAAACGTCGACCGAACAGGTATCCCACCGCAGAAAAATTCTTAGCAATGTCCGGGGTGGTGGCTTCCCATTGCCCGTTAAAGTCTTTTTGGGCTTCCTGTGTTCCTATTTGTGGTATGCTGATTAGGCGAAGATTGGGATAGTTTGCAGTCATTACTTCAAGGTCGGCATCATCAGAATTTCCGAGACCCCATCCCATGTTGGATTGACCGGAACAAAGCCAAACTTCACCCACCAGAATATTGTTATATTTTACATTATTTATCTTTAAAGTCTTTGCATCCGAAGATGCTTTCATTGGGTCTAATTTGACCTTCCAATTTCCTTTTGCATCCGCTTTTGTAGTATGGTTTTGCCCCGCAATTGAAATTTTTATCGTTTCCCCTGCATCGGCCCATCCCCAAATCGGGTTTTTATGGTTCTGTTGAAGGACCATGTTGTCTCCAATGATTGCAGGAGTTTTTACATCCGCCAAGCAAGAGGACAGAATTGCAAACAACCCAGAAATACAAAAGCAGGCGTTTAGTAAGGAAGGGGAATTAAATGGAAACAGTTTCATAAGGTCAGAAAAAAAACAGGTACTGTGTCGGTCAAGCCATAATAGACAAGGTCCCTAAAAGTAAATTTTGGATGTCGATTAATTTTGAGAGTTAAAATCAATTACCAATACATCTTCCAGTATTGGTTTAAGTTGATCAACAAATTCCTGATGTTTCGGATGGGGTAGGTAGTTTGCCCGGGCATCTTCATCTTCAAAAGTAATAATAAAGCAATGGGTTAGTCCTTTATTTAAGTTTTCCGGACTGTTATTTTCTCCCCCATCGATTTTGAGCACACCGGGGATTTTATCCTGCAGTGCAAAAAAAGATTGTTCGAGCAGTTTCACTTGATCAGAGGATGTATTTGTAAGAAATTTAAAACATACAATATGTTGAACAAGAGTGTGTTGTTTATTTGTTTTGAGAGAGAGTTTGTTCATGGAAAAATAGATGATAAGAAATCAAAGTTAAAATAATATGATATTTTATCAACCCCTCTCTTGACTTGCTCGCAATCCTTGGCAAAATGGTTGCAATGACTTCTGAATTTGATTGGTTTATGATAACAATGCCCGTTTTTGCTCTTATTGTTTGGGTAATCGTAATGGTGGGTTCGATGGAAAAGCAGCCTAAGTTTTTGGATGGAGCAATCGCCAAAAAGTTATTCGATGTACTATTCTTCGGCATATTCGGAATAGGGATCATTGTTTCATTCTATTACATGTTGCTCCGTTTTGTTGAACTGCTTGGGAATTATTGACCCAGACCTTCCATTCTTCGTCTTGCCAGGATAGTTTTGTAAGTTAGCAAAAGTTTATTGTCATACTGTTTATTGCAGTACAGGGGGTGGCGAAATCCTCTACTTTTCTCAGTGAGTGACTAAAGTTCTTTGTTTTCCTGGGAACTTCTTGGTTTTCGATTTAAGAAACAGATTATGTTTCTATTTTTGTTAATTTCCTTACCAGGTCAGTCTGTCTGACTAAAGTCTTATCATTTCGAATTGCCATGGAATAGGCAGCCGGGTCACCCACAAATATGACTTTTTTCTTGGCCCGAGTAAGTCCAGTATAGACCAGATTTCGTTGGAGCATCATAAAGTGTTGCTTGAGGAGGGGGAAGATCACAATGGGATATTCACTTCCCTGACTTTTATGGACAGAAATTGCATAGGCAGGCTGGAGGTCGGCAATTTCCATGCGTTCGTAAATAATTCTTTTTCCTTCGAATAGAATTTCGATCTTTCCATTAATTGAGTCTACGGAATCAATGATTCCCATATCCCCATTAAAGACATCTTTGTCATAGTTATTTCGAGTTTGAATGACTTTGTCCCCTTCACGAAAAAGAGTAGAGCCCATGCTGTGGGAGGCACCATGTGGATTGAGTGAATCTCGAATCTGATCATTTAAATTCCCGATCCCGGCAATTCCTCGATGAAGTGGAGCGAGAACCTGTACGTCTTGATTTGGGTTAATGGACAATTTCGTAGGCAGAATTTGACGGCAAAGCTTGGTTACTGCTTCAATACAAAGCTCAGGAGTAATCGCTCGAATAAAGGTAACATCCTGCCCGGGGTTTATCTCGTCTGGGGAATCAATTGGCGTGGGAGGGGAGCCCTTTCCACAAAGGATACCATGTGCCAATTCAACAATACCGCTGTTTTCTGCCTGGCGAAAGGTAACTTGTAAACGAGTAACAGAAAATAATTCGCACTCAATGAGATCTTTAAGAACATTACCAGATCCAACCGAAGGAAGTTGATCGGCATCCCCCACCAAGAGCACATGGGCATGAGCAGGAACGGAGCGAAAAAGAGCTGCCGCCAAGCGAATATCTAACATGCTGGTTTCATCCATGATCAGAAAATCGCAAACCAGGGGTGCTCTTTCGTTGACTGTGAAGCCACCATGGGCGGGATCAAATTTTAATAAACGATGAACTGTTTGTGCCATGTGAGATGCACTCTCAGCCATTCTTCTCGCCGCACGGCCGGTCGGAGCCGCTAACAGAACCTTTGCCTTCTTCGCTTTTAATATCGATACAATTGCCCGAAGAATAGTGGTTTTTCCCGTTCCCGGTCCACCGGTCAAAATGGCTACTTTTGAAGACAGTGCATTTCGAATTCCTTCGCTTTGGGCATCTGCGAATGAAAAACCAGCCTTTGCCTGTGCCCATTCGACTGCTTTATCAATTAATATGCTGGGAAGAGATGACTGTGTTTTCAGACTGGCTTTGAGTGCCTTGGCAATACTCTGCTCGGCTTTCGAGGAAGAAGGGAACTGTAACCAGTCTGGATGGGTAGTAACTAATTCTCCATTTGCCAACAACGATTGAATTCTATTTTCCACCTCACCTGCCTGGGCTTCCAGTAAAGTACTTGCCTGTAATGCAATCTCCCTGCGTTCCATATGGGTATGTCCTTCATCCTCGGCTTCCTGCTGAGTATGAAGAATGCCCGCCTCGATTCTTTCGGGGCCGTTACTTGATAAGCCAAGATTCAGGGCAATTTTATCCGCAGTTTTAAATCCAATTCCCTTTACATCTCGGATTATCCGGTAGGGATCGTTTTCCAACACGGACTTGGTATTATCTCCATATTTCCGAACCAAGCGTAGGCACAGGGCGTCTGTTACTCCATATGTCTGAAGGAACATCATAACTTCACGGATGGCTTTTTGCTCGGCCCATGCCTCTTTAATTCCCTTCACTCTTTTGGAACCAATCCCCGGAATTTCTCGGAGTCGGCCCGAATCTTCAGAAATCACATTTAATGTATCCGCTCCAAAATGATCGACAATTTTATTGGCATAAGTCTTCCCAATTCCATGAACCAACCCACTACCTAAATATTTTCTAATTCCATAGGCAGATGCAGGCAATTTACTTTCAAATTTTTGAAAAGAGAATTGTTTCCCGTGCTTCGGGTGGTTGGACCAATTCCCTTCCAGTACTAAAGTTTCTCCACATTGAATTTGCGGTGCTTTTCCAACAACCGCAATTTCGACACTTTTATCATTCTCCCGAAGTTTACCAATCAGAAAACCATTTTCTTCATTGTAGAAAGTAATTCGCTCAAGAACACCTTCCAGGGTGGAACTTGGTGATTTGTTTTTAGATTGGGACATGAATGAAAATTTGCTCATTCAATGAAATGCCCTTCAGGATATTTAAAGCAAATCAATAATTCATCCCTAAACTCAGGCCTATTTGATGAAATGACTGATCGCCGAAATTTCCCTTAGATTCATATCCATCGTACTGATAGTATAAATTTGTATTAACAACGTTTGTCCATTGCAGACCAATTCCAATTAACGATGAATAGTAAAAAGAAGTATCACTTTGGGCAATTGAATTAGTAAGGATACGTAAGTTTTGATTAGTGAATGCAAGACCAACAGATATTTTTCCATTAATGAAGACGGTGTCGTTTAAATGAGTCTTCCATCCGGCAAGTAAGGTAGTCATAAATGCTTTATTTTCACCCGCGGTAAGCATTTCGCCAACAACTGGAATACCAACAATCTTGTCATTTCCAAAAAACTTTCCGGAAACAGAAGTACCCAGTGAAAAGGAACCAAAGCGTCTTGCATATTCCAGTTCAAATTGACTGCCATGTTCAAAGTGGATTCCGTAGTTTCGAAATGTTGAGTTTTTTGGTAATAAAAAACCAAAATAAAGATTTAATTCATTTTTTAAACTTTCCTTTATTTTGTTTTTTTTCTTAATAATAAGATCATCTTTCAGTGTATTTATTTCTGACTTTTTTAATTCCAGGCGTTCTTCGTTCCTTTTCACGATAATTATCTCAATCTTCTCATCGATAGACATGTAAGTACGGTTAAGCTTATCAATCCGCTCTGTCAGCTGATTGAGACTTTCCGAGATTGATTTAATTTCCGCCCTAATTGTAATGAGGTAACTACAAATCCAAAATAGAAAAAAGATTTTTCTCATCGTTTAATTCCCATAGAGAATAACTCTTGCTACACCATTGAGTTTTTCATTCTCGCTTAAGCTAGATTTCATTATTTTGATTATTGTTAGACTTTCATCTCCCGCATAATCGCGCATGATTTTTTGAAGTATATCTGCTTCTTCCCATTGATTTGATTTTGAATTAAAAAAGATATTTTGTTCTTTGAAATTCTCGTCGAAGAAAAGCCAGGCAGAATATTCGGGACTATAAAAATAGGGAAATGTCTTACTTGAAGTCCAGAGCCAGTTGAAAGCTTCATTCCAAAACCAACCTTCTGAAATAGATATTTCTGTCGGATACAACCATCCCATAAACTCATGATAAATCCATTTGTTTTGATCTTGGTAAAAAACACCAAACCATTTTGATTTGAACCAAAGTGGTAAAATTTCTGGAGATTTAAAAAGAGTATTAGAAGAAATTTCCAAGAATTTTGGGAGGGGTTGATTTCCTGCCTCGTTATATTGTAATGAATTTGAAATATTTAGAGCGGTTTCATACAAGGTACTACTAACAGAGTTATTTCTTGTTTTTATTTCTGCCCTAAGCCATGTGTTTATTGATTGGGGTAATTTTGTTCTCCATTTTTCAGTGGTTAGATCCAATGAGATATAACAATCCTGGGAATTTAAAGTTTCCCGTTTAATAAAAATACATGGAAATCCATTTTGGGTCCTAAATTTTCCTGAAGAAACAGAAGTAGTCTCTGAATCACGATTCAAAGTTTTTATCGTATGAAAAGCCCAATTATTAAGGTCGGGGTATATTTTTTCTGAATACGCACTTAGTGTGATAAAGGAATTTGATGATTCATTAGAAAGATTATAAAGACCTTTAGAATTTATATCCTGGCCGACGAATGTTTTTATAAAATCAACTGTTATATCATACGGAACTGAGAATGTAATGGGACCATCTGATATCGTTTGATTATTTTCCGCGAATAATGGAATGCTAATTTCTTTAATTTCAAAATTGCTATCGTGTGATTCGATTTGATCATTTTCAAAATTTAAAGATTTTGCCATTTCCATGGCGGTTGGAAAAACACCTTGATGGATCGGGTCGTAAAATCCAACGATTTGTACTTTTAACCACGCACTATCGTTTCCGTTTGTAGATGTTGAATGTCTATTTTTCCACTCTGGTGTTGTTAAATCAACTGTGATGAAGAAATCGAGAGTTGTACCTACCTGCCTGACTATAGAAACTCCGTTAAACCCATAATTGTTTTTGAAATCCTCAACCAATAAAAGCTGGCCTTTTTCGGATTTCTCCCAAGTTGAACTTTGATGGATTGCCCAAGTTTCGAGATCGGGATAATGGGCTTCAGAATGAGCAATTAAAGTTGTGGATGAATCTTCAGATTTAATTTCAAGGTTGTGTTGAACCTTTGTGATTTTACCTATTTCAAAATAACTATCCTTGAATTCGATTTTCATATTACTTGGAATATTGTAGGAAACTGGACCGTCCGATATTTTTCTCATCGGATTATTATTTACCTTTGGGTAGTCTGTTTTTATCTGCTTTAAATTTTGTATTAAGACTAGTTTTTTGGGATCAAAGTGGATTGATTTGGCAATATTTAAAGCACTTGAGTATACACCTTCTTCTTGCGGATCCTTGAATCCAAAGATTTGAACTTGTAGCCAAGTTTTTGGGTTATTTGTAATTTCTAAATTTTTCTCACTCCATACTTTGGTAGTGAGGTTCAATGATATATAAAAGTCCTTTTCAGATCCGTTTTCCCGAACTATAGAGATACCATCGAATCCAGAGTCGGTAACAAATTTTTCTGCTGAAAACAGTTCACCAGTTGGAGAGTTAGCCCAATTTCTCTGTTGTGCAGATGCCCAGGCGTTTAGGTCGCTGTGTTCATTATTAGCTTGAATGATAATAGAAATATGAGGGGAGTTCGATTCTGAGGTAATAATGCTTTCTCCTGAATCATTTAATCCGATAGCTATTGATGGATTTATCCCGAACTTAAAGATCGAGGTAACTATATATTGAGCACTACTTTGCCCTTTTAATTCAGAATAACTTTTAAGGATATCAACAGAACTGTCTCTCAGTATTTTAAATGAAACTGGCCCGTCCAAAAAATTTCGAAACGACTCGGATTCTTCTCTCTTATCCCGACCTGTTGTTTGCCCGGGAATAATTATCAGATTTAATAATATGAAGAAACATATCGTTGTACTGCATAAAGGCTTTATTTGGGGCAATAGAAAGCTAACTGCAAGTGGGAGTGCTTGCGGGAAAAAAATATTTGGGCAAAATAAATTTCTAAGCAAAAGGATTAAATAAAACCCTATCTTGTTTTAATTTAAATAAGCAAATAGATTTTTTCGAAATCTATTGAATTTGATTACCTTGTCCGATTGTAAGCGTTAACGAGGGCTAGCAAACCACTCTTTTCAATGCTCGAATTGATTCCACAGCCATAAGCTACGCGTCCAACCTTAGTCTGTAATTGAACGAAGGCGGCGGATTCTGTTGCCGAACCACCACCGATTGAATGCTGGCGGTAGTCGGTAAGTTTAAAATCTTTAAGCCCGTTTTCTTCGAGTCCATTGACGAAAGCATTGATGGGACCGTTGCCACGACCATTCACTTCCTTCTGTTCACCCTTTAATTTGATCACGGCGGAACAGGAAACCTCTTCTTTACCATGTTCTTTTCCGGAGTCGAAAGAAATTAATTCAAGCGGTTTGTTTTTCTCCAGGAATTCCGCCTTGAAAATGGCATAAATTTCATTAGCCGGTAGTTCCCGGGATTCGGAGTCAGCTTTTTCGTTAATCAAATTACCCACTTCCGGATGCATGGCTTTGGGGAGGTCGAGGCCAAACTCGCGGGATAGGACATAGGCAACTCCACCTTTTCCACTTTGGCTGTTTATACGAATGATTTCCTCATAGGAACGCCCGAGGTCTCCCGGGTCAATGGATAGGTAGGGCACTTGCCAATGTGAATTCTCAGAGTCGTCCTGTTTTTCTCGCAGATCCATTCCTTTTTTTATTGCATCCTGATGGGATCCGGAAAAGGCGGTGAAAACTAGATCCCCGGCATAGGGATGGCGGTCATGCACAGACATACCTGTAGTCTGTTCATAGACTTCTCTAATTTGGTCCAAGTTTTCAAAATTTAATTCCGGATGGAGACCCTGAGCGTACATGTTTAAGGCGACGGTCACGATATCCAGGTTGCCGGTACGTTCTCCATTTCCAAATAGAGTGCCTTCCACCCGGTCCGCACCGGCGAGTAAGCCAAGTTCGGTGGCCGCGGTTCCGGTCCCCCGGTCATTATGAGTATGTAAACTAATGATCGCCTTATTTCTCTCCTTCATATTCCGGCAGAACCATTCGATCTGATCCGCATGAACATTTGGAGTGAAGAGTTCAACCGTTGCGGGCAGATTGAGAATAATCGGGTTCTGTTCAGTTGGTTCCCATGCATCCATGACCGCTTCACATACTTCGAGTGAATACTCCACTTCGGTATCGGAAAAACTCTCAGGAGAATATTCAAGTTGTACTTCAGTATCCGAAAGTTCGGACAAATATTTTTTGACCAGTTTAACTCCTTCCACCGCGATATTTTTAATCTCTTCTTTCGATTTACCAAATGTCACTCGGCGTTGAAGAGGGGATGTTGAATTGTAGAGGTGTAGGATTGCTTTTTGTGCACCCTGTAAACTTTCAAAACTACGCTTAATCAAATGTTCCCGTGCCTGCGTAAGTACCTGAAGGGCGACTCCATCGGGGACGAGTTTGTCATCAATTAACTTACGGGCAAAATCAAATTCTGTCTGTGCAGCAGAAGGAAATCCGATCTCGATCTGCTTGAACCCGATATTACAAAGTAGCTCAAAAAGTTCCAGCTTCTCTTTCACTCCCATGGGGATGGGAAGTGCCTGGTTCCCGTCGCGCAAGTCAACACTGCACCATTGGGGGATACGGTCGATTATTTTACTCGGCCATTGCCGGTCGGGCAGATCGATGGTTCCCCATGGGCGGTATTTTGTAATGGGATGCGGTTGCATATTTATTTCTTATTATATGAATTCAATTCGATTGAAAAGGGGAAAGCCTTGATTAAATCATGATTGCGAAGAATCTTCGTTTATTTAAGATAAGCACCTATTCAACATGATTGCTACAGAAACTAGTCCGCCACTTACTGGTAAAACCATTGCCCTCGGGGTGTCTGGTTCGATTGCGGCCTACAAAGCAGCCGATTTGACCAGTGAATTGAGAAAGTCAGGGGCAGATGTGCATGTGGTGATGACGGAATCTGCAACCCAATTCATTTCTGCTCTTACTTTGGGAACACTTTCTCGAAATCCGGTGCTCTCTTCTTTTTGGGAAGAGGAAGGCTGGCAACCCGGCCACATCGAACTGGCGGATAAGATCGATCTCTTTCTGGTCGCCCCTGCCACTGCTCAACAAGTGGGAAATTATGCAAACGGCTTGGCCCCCGATTTATTGGGTGCGATTTATTTGGCGACCAAGGCTCCGGTTCTGCTCGCCCCGGCAATGAATGGAAAAATGTATGAGCATGAAGCGGTGCAAAAGAATCTGGAAATTGTAAAGGGCAGGGGAGTGGAAATCATCGAACCAGTGGTCGGAGAACTTGCCTGTGGCTATGAAGGCTTAGGGAAATTGGCATCCATAGAGACAATCGCCGAGTGCGTAGTTTCTAAACTTAGGTAATCTAATTTGACAATGCGTGCGTAAATGCGTACGCTTTTCTGTTATGACTACGATTTCCGCAACTCAGGCTAGAAAGAATTTATATTCCCTCATTGATGAAGCCAATGATTCCCACCAACCTATTCAAATCACCGGGAAGCGTTCCAATGCGGTTCTACTTTCGGAGAGTGATTGGCGGGCGATCCAGGAGACCCTTCATCTTCAAGCCATTCCTGGCATGGTCGACTCGATCAAGCAGGCAAGTGAGGAGGGGATTGAACAAGCCAGTGACGAGCTTGAGTGGTGAGTACTTACAGGGTTGTTTTTTCCCGACATGCTCAGCGTGATGCCAGGAAATTGGCCAAGAGTAACTTAAAGGAATCCGCCCAGAGACTGATTGCCATTTTGGGAGTGGATCCTTTTCAAAATCACCCTCCTTTTGAAAGTCTGAAAGGTGACCTGCAGGGCTTTTATTCGAGACGAATTAATATTCAGCACCGCCTGGTTTACGAAGTGGATAAAGAAAGTAAGAACGTACTGGTCCTTCGAATGTGGACCCATTACGAATGATCGTGGTGAGAGTGCAGACTTATTATTGTGCCTAGTTGTTAAGAGTATTCAATTACGGCCAAAAAAAACGCCCGACAAAAAAATGTCGGACGTTTTGTGGGGTAAAGTGAATTCAAAAGGTCAGGCAGCATCTCGAAGATCGTGAAGCGAGCTTTGCTTTCGTTTCACCCGTAGTAGCCTAGAGCGTCTTCGTAATCCCCGATCCAGTTTTTCTATCAGGTCGTCGATTGATTTGTTAATATTATCGCTCGCAGTTGAAATTGTAATTGTTGTCCCTTTTAGTTCCAGGTGACCTTTCGCAATAAACTCGTCTTTGTGAGAAGAAGATTTAGAATCATGCTCCAATTCAACACGGGCACGGATGATTTTCTCCTCGTGTTTAAAGATCTTTTCCATTTTTTCTGAGACGAGGCTTTTGTGTCCGTCTTTGAGATCGAAGTGGAGACCAGAGAGAATCAGATTGTTCTTCATATGCGTTATGTTTTTTTGGTTATTGAGTTTTAATTGTCCATAATGGACATCTCTAACTTGGCACACCGGAATTGTTATTTCCAATAAAAGTTTCCCTTTTTTTTAAATCCCCCCCATTTTCCATGATTTTATTATCTAAAATATATTTTGAATGAAATTTTCCACCCAAAATAAAGATGCACCATTAATAACTGAAGAACTCCTTCGAGAATCTATCCTCTTTGAGGATGAGGACATTGTAGTAGTTAATAAACCGGGGTGGTTTGTCTGTCATCCCTCGAAATCCGGTCCCTGGTCAAGTTTGGTGGGAGCAACAAGAGAGTTGTTAGGAATTGATACAATCTTTTTAGTGGGGAGATTGGATCGAGAGACGAGCGGAGTGGTGGTAATGGCGAAAACTAAAGCTGCAGGGCGGCAGTGGCAAAAGGCACTGGAGGAAAAAAAGGTAAAGAGGACTTACTTAGGGATTGTGGAGGGGGAAATGAAGGAGGAGGTACAAGTCGCTGGTTTTCTTGGAAACGACCCGGATAGCAGGGTCTTTGTTAAACAACGAGTGACTGCAAAGAGTAGAACCTCGAAAAAAGCAGAGACTCGTTTTTGTCCGCTACATTGTGCGGAGGGCTACACTTTTGTTTCGGTGGTAACCAAAACGGGAAGAAAGCATCAAATTCGAGTTCATGCACAATCAATTGGCTTTCCTTTGGTGGGAGAGAAATTATACGGGCATGATGAATCTTATTATTTAAATTTCTGCGAATCGGGTTGGAATCCGTCGTGGATGGATAAACTGGGCATGGATCGACAGGCACTTCATGCAAGGAGGTTTGGTTATTTAAATGAGGGACCCATTTTCGAGGCGGATATTGCCCCCGATTTTATGCGCTTTTTGATCGAGAAGTTAAATTTTAAATCCGATCAAATGAATGAATTATTAAGCAAGGCAAATTTGTGGGAAAATGAACAGCTTAGTTTAGAATAAGGTTGTGCAAGAGGGTCAGATTCGATAGCGAATGATATATATATGAGTACTAGCGGAAGTCCATTGGAAGCATTGAAGGGCGGTTTTCGGAGAGCCTGCGTAAAGAGATTGGTAGGTGATGAAAATGGAGCGATTGATGTTCTCAAAAATGAAATTCCACTGCTTGTGGTTGCTTGGGCTAAAACGAGTTCCCTGGAACCGGCAGAGAAAAAAGCCAAGCTCAAGGAAATGTTTGATGACGAATCCGCCCGTGCGGAGGAACTTGCTGTTGCATTTGACTTGTTTGCGGCCCGTTTTGAGGCTCGTGTGGCCAGTCGTGTAAATGATTCAGTTTCGGGAATGGTGAAAAAATTTGAAAAGATTTCCAGTAAGTTGGAAACTCTTTTAAGTCAGTTAGGTAGTACGCAGCTTCCTTTGCCTCAAGAACCCGAACCCATTGAAGAATTACCCATTGAAGAAGAGGTGGGAATTAGTAGCGAGGATGAAAATAAAGAGGAAGTTATTAGTCCCCAACAGGATGTAGAATCGGACTTAGACCCACCGGTTGGAACGGGACTGAAGTTTGATGAAATTGAAGAGATGATTGATAAGTTGTTATCTTCAGAATAATTATAAATTTATTAACAACTGAAGGTTTTCGTTGCCAAAAATATAAAATATTTAGTTATATTACATCCCTTTACTAATCCCTTTGCAAAATGTCAGAATCAACTACTAAAAACGAACCAACAGGAATTAAATCTTCTGGAGAAAATGATCTTGCTTCCAGCGGAGATAAGAAAAGGAAGTTACATGTCGGTTTAGATTTAGGAACCCTGCAATCCTGTTTTATTACAAAGCTTTCTAAACCGAGTTCTGATGAAAATACCGGCACTTTAATTCCCACTGTGGTGGGGTATCCTGAAGACGGAATTTTATCCGGAATTCTACCGGGTAATTCAAAGATGCTTCATGGGGATGATGCAATCGCGAATGAACTTCATTTACGTTTGGTCAATCCATTAAGCGATGGAGTGGTGAGTGATTTAGAAGCAACTCAATCATTCCTCAAATACTTGCGCAGTAAAGTGGATCCGGAATATAAACGAGAAGTCCTCTGTGTAATTGGAATTCCTGCGGTTGCAGATGCAGATGCAAAGGAAAACCTTAAAAAGGCGGCCAAAGGAGCATTCGATGGTATATTATTTATACCGGAGCCTTTCTTAGCTGCTTTGGGAATGAGGGACGAAGATAAACTTCAGGACCCAGAATACCGCGATCCAGTGAGTAATTCGTTGTTTGTGGATATTGGTGCTGGGACGACTGACTTTTGTATTGTCCAAGGATATTTTCCAAAGCCCGAGGATTTATTAAGTATTCCATTTGCTGGAAATGAAGTCGATGTGCTTTTGGATAAAGCAATTCGTGAAGAATATCCAGAAGTCGAAGTGCCTTTATCCATGATTCGTAAGTTTAAGGAATCTTACTCGTATGCTGGAGAAAGTGAGTCCGGGGCACGGGTCAAAATTCCAGTGGGTGGGAAACCAAGGAAGATTGAAATTGGTAAGCAGGTGGGAGAGTCCTGTAATCAATTACTCCAGGAGGTCTTTGAATCGATCAAGAAAGTCATTGCCATGGCATCTCCTCAGTCCGTTTTTTCCTTGCTGCAAAATATAATACTGACAGGGGGGGGGAGTCGCATTCGTAATATCGACCAGGAACTCCAGCGCTTACTTGCAGATGATGGATATGAAGACCCTGAGGTAACGATTTCTTCAAGAGAGGTGAAGCCATTTGTTGCGATTGGTGCATTAAAAGTGGCTAAGGCCGCTCGCGATGATCAATGGGTCCGACTGTAAGGTCTAAATAATCCCGTGCAAGGTTCTGGAAACTCGTTCCAGGGTATATTCAAGATTTTGGGTAAGCTCATTCATTTCATTCTCCTCTTTTTTGCCAAAAAGAATGGCCCAGCCCTCTGATTGTAAATAACTATCTTTTACCGGGGGACAATTTTCAATACCCGGCACTCCAAGTTGGCAAGTCAGTAGATCAGCAATTTGTATTGCAGATGCCAAATCGCTGTGGTCTTTCGATTCTTTCGGGTTATTGTGCCAGTGTACTGCTTCCACCACTTCGTCTGATATGTGGTGGTTCCAAAGGTAATAAGCTCCAATTTTAGCATGATCCCAGCCAATGATCTTTTTTTCAATCTCAATGACATGATCAGTATTTTGAAATGATTGAGAACATAGTTTTTGAAATAAATCAGGAAAGGTAATGGCAAGGATCAGTTTGCCCAGGTTATGAAGTAAGCCTGCTACATAATCGGATTCGTCTTCGTATTTCTTCTCGGCCAGTGACAATATTTCACGGGTCATAATTGCCGTGCCAATACTATGCTTCCAAAAGTTGATCCAAGGGAAGGATGATGCATTCTTACCGAGTTCGGCAATCTCCTCAATAACTGGGGTAGCAGCAAGAAGTTCTTTTATTCTGTTTAATCCCAAAAAAATCGATGCTTCTTCCACCCCGGATATTCTTTGTCCTTCTTTACTGCCAAAGAATATCGAGTTCACCAAATCTAAAACTCGTGTTGTAAGGGAAGGGTCTAACCGAATCACCTCCGCAATTTGACTCACAAAACTATCTTCAGAATCAAGTAACTCGCTTAATGTCTCATTGATACTTTTAAGAGAAGCTAATTTTGGGCACTGATTAATCCTTTCAATCAGTAAAAAATCAGAAAGTGGTTTGGAAGTAATTTCTGCACTTTGACGATTTTTTTTTGAATCGTCATTCTTCATTTTAAATCAGGAATTAAACGCAACCGCATTGGGACGCATTGCGGTTAAGTTGAATTTATTTTCAAAGCAGAGGTCGAGTAATTCGTTCGCTTTTGAACAGTGGGGAGAATCTGCTTCCAAGACTAAGCTCTGCCCATTGGAGGAGAGAAATTGAACTGATCCGTCCGCCCTTTTTTCAAGATAAACTTTATTATTTTGGTTCTGTTGAAAGAAACTGGCGGTTTTGGGGTCATTGAGTAGATCCGCTTTTAAGCTTCCTTCTAATTTTTGAAGCCTAAGACTTGGATCACTTGTAACAACGGATGCATTTTGACTCCCTTCAAGTTTTTCACTGAACTTGGAACCATCCGCGTGTTCTGAAGGAGCCAAGCTAGTTGCCGCCTTACTTAATAATTCTTTACCAATTGAAAATACACCGCTTGCTGTAATAGGATCCATACGGTGGATTAAGCATTTCTAATGCCGAAATGGATCTATTAGAGATTTTTTAAACATTTTCTATTAATTAGCTCTTCCGCGATCTGTACGGCATTTAATGCCGCCCCTTTCCATAACTGGTCTCCCACGGTCCATAAGGCCAATCCGTTGGAAAATCCATGATCGAGCCTTAATCGACCCACTCCACAAAGTTCTTTTTCAGAATAATTTATTGGCATGGGGTATCTCAACGCATTTGGAAGGTCCCACAATTCAATTCCATTAAAATTTTCGAGAGCGGTCCGGGCATCGGGAACATTTACGGGGGAATCGAATTCAGCATTAATTGATATCGAATGTGCTCTGTACACGGGAACGCGCACGCAAGTACAGGAAACTTGGAGAGAGGGCAGACCAAGAATTTTCTTGGTTTCATTCCTCATCTTAAGTTCCTCCTTGGTATATCCATCTTCTCGAAAGTCATCGATGTGTGGTATTAGGTTGAATGCAATTGGATGTTGGAACACAGGATCACTTTTTGCTTCTGTAGTTTGTCCCGTAATTTTACTTTTAACTTGATCCTCTAGTTCGGTGACTCCTTCCGCACCTGCTCCTGAGACCGCTTGGTAAGTGGATGCAAAAAATCTCTTTAATCCAAATCTCTTATGGAGGGGGAAAAGGGCCATGAGAGCGACCGCGGTTGAACAATTTGGATTTGCGATAATCCCCTTGTGGGATTCCAGTGCATCTCCATTAATCTCAGGAATTACCAAGGGGACATCTTTTTCCATTCGAAATGCCGAACTGTTGTCGATGACAACACAATCATTTCTACGGGCTATTTCTGCAAATTCCTGAGTGTTACTGGAACCAGCACTGAAGATTGCAATATCCAAATTTTTAAAAGATTCGTGAGTGGTCTCTTGGACGACTTCTAGATTCCCGCAAGCCTGAATTTCCCGACCTGCTGAACGAGAGGAAGCAAGTAACCTTGCTTCAGCAACTGGAAATTCCCTTTTTTCAAGTAAGTTGATAATTTCTTGGCCAACTGCACCAGTTGCGCCTACAATGCCGATTCTATATTTTTTCAATGGTTTTTAATGATTTATATTCTGTGTATAAAGAGAAGTTAAGTTTTCTTGGATGTCAAGCGAGTGAACATTTGCTTTTGGCAGATATTGATCAACAGCAATTAGAGCATCTTTTTCAGGGAAGAAGCTTAAAAGTTTATAAAATGTCTAGTTCTAAGCAACCCCCTTCTTGTGTGGAAAATTCTCTCGGCACCCCTTGGGGGTTGCATGAAGTGTGTCAAAAAATTGGCGAAGGGCAACCTTCGGGTATGGTTTTTGAGGGGAGAGTTCCAATCGGAGCGATCGCAAGTGAGTGTAGCGATGAGAAGCAAAAAAAGAATTTAATTACGAGCCGCATTTTGCGACTTGCTGGTTTAGAGAAAGGAGTCAATCAGGGCGGAGGAGTAGACACATTCGACCGATATGTTTACATTCACGGAACCAATCATGAACAAAATCTAGGAACTCCATCCAGTTCCGGTTGTCTACAACTGTCTAATGCTTGTGTAATCGAATTATTTAATCTGATCCCCGAAAATACGCACTTGTATATTAATGAGAAAACTTCAATTCGGTTATAGATTGACCAAACAATAGTAATTTTTCGAGAGGTTACTCGGCAGAGGCAAGTTTTTCCTTTTGTGTATGTTCTTTAATTTGAACGAGCGATAATTCAGTTGTCTCATCTTCATTTGTCTCAATGCAAATGGTATTTGAGTGCAACGATTTAATAGTGGTGTGAATGGATTCCTGCTCAGAACCAGGCCAATCAGTATCAAAAATTAAAAATTTGTAGTTGATTTGCCTAAGTTGTATCAGTGCTTCATCTACACTTTTCGTATTCACCGTGTGGAACCCCTGATTTTGGAGATTATCGGTTATTTTTTCTGATTGTTCCCGATTTTTCAAACAAACTAATACGGGGACACTTTTAAAGTCTTTAATTAGGGCGATTACCTTTTCTATTCGAATTGGTTTTTGCAAGAAGGCCAAACATCCCATCTCCAATGCTTCATCCTTTAATTCCGGGAGCGAATAAGCAGTAAAGAAAATAAATTGAGGGAGAATTTCTTTTTCTTGTTTTAATTTACGTAAAACTTCAATGCCGTTTAATTTTGGCATTTGCACATCAATTAAAACAAAATCGTAGGAGTTTACCATGCACTTGGCTAGTCCGACTTCTCCATCTTTTGCATGATCAGTTTGAAAGCCTTCTTCATTTAACACATCGACCATTGTCGTCCTTACGGCTGGATGATCATCTATAATCAGTATTTTGACAGTTTTATTTTTCATAATTTTTAATGGGTAATCAAACTTTACTCTATGGGGAGTTCAATTTCAATAGTGGTTCCTAATCCTGGTTCACTTTTTGCGATAATTGTGCCGCTATGTCTAGAAATTAAGTCCCTGCATAAAGATAAGCCAAGTCCAACCCCTTCTGCCTTATCTGTATAAAGAGGATCAAAAACTGTTTCCAGTTGGTGTTTTTTGATGCCGATTCCTTCATCCTTGATAGAAATTTTTACTGATTCCGAGGGATTCTGGGTAACCTTCATTTCTATTTTTCCACCCTTAGGCATCGCCTGAATTGAGTTCAGGAATATGTTGATTAAGATCTGCCTGAATAGTAATTTATCTAACTTTACCCAAAAAGGCTTGGCCATAAATGTAATAATTAATTCATGTTCCTTAGCCACACTTGCGTAGTTCATTGCTTCAATAGCTAACGCTTCTAAATTAACAGGAACTCTTTTGAGATTCTCTCCTTTTGTTATTTCCAAGAGCCTTTCAATGACCTCGTCTGATCTAGAAATCTCGTGGTCAATAATCTTTAAATGATCCATTAGCTTATCATTTTTCTTCAGTTTTAAGCGTAGCAGGTAGGTGGAGTTTCTAATCGCGGCAAGTGGGTTCCTTAACTCATGAGCGATGTTGGAAGAAACTTGGCCCACATTAGCAAGTTTTTCACTTTGATTAAGTTGATCTCTCGTTTGGATCAACTCTTGAGTGGCCAATTCTTTTTCGGACATTTCCTTTATAATTCTTTTGTTTGATAAGGTTAATTCCTCGGTCCTTTGCTCCACCCGTTGTTCCATCTCCTCGTTTGCAGTACGCAGTTGTGAGTTAGAAATTTGTAGGGAATCTAACATTTCATTAAATACATCCGTCAAACTACCAAATTCATCAAGGCTGGTCTTAGTTGCACGAATTGAGTAGTTCTTTTCTTTTGATATTTTTTCTGCCACCGAACTTAATTCCTTAAGTGGCTTAGTTAATGAACTTTGGTACCACAGGGTGATCAGAATTATGATAATGAAAATAGATAAAGCGGTCAGAATTCCCACTTGTAAGTATTCCGCTTTTTTAGAGTTTAAATCTTTTAACGAACGAGTGACTGAGATTATTCCCAGTTTTTCATCCACTGCGGTAATTACCTTAGAAATAAAAATAACTTCATCGTTATCATAGTTTTCGATAAAAAAGTTTTGCGGAATGGGACTGTTTAAATTTTCTCTTGGGTAGTGTGCAAAAAGAGTAAATTTGGGCTCATTTGTATCTCCTTTTTTCCAGATAATTGAACTATTTATGAGTGGATTTGTTGAAAAACTCTTGAGTAGTTCGTAGGCTGATTCATTATCATCGAATGCGAGAGCAGGGTAGAGAAGTCTCGAAAAGTTATCTACTTGGTTTACTATATTCGAACGAATCAGTTTTTTTGTACTGTTAATATCTTGATTATAAAGGGCCAACCCGCCAATAACGGGTAGTAACACAGTCACAACAAAGCTAGAGAGAAAAAATTTGGTTCGAAAACTAAATCCTATCGAAAGAAAGTGTGAAGGAACTTCAGTTAGATCCTTCTTCTTAGAGTACATGTTATCTATTACCATAACACATTTATTAGTGTTACGTTTCTCAATCGCAGATTCACTCCAAGAATAATTAGTAAATCAAAGCACTAGTTAAAATACTAGAAATATCCAAAAAATAAAATACTTCGCCTACTTGATTCCCTTAATTACTTTAATTGCTGAAGCCAATATATTTTCGGGTGCACAATTCTTGGTAACAGATAATTCCCGATTCAACAGATCTCTGAAATCATTTTCATTCATGATCTTCTTTGACGCTGTATCTTGGTGAGGTTCGGATAAATGAGACTCGGACCTGGATTGAATTATATTTTCAACAACTATTTCTTTAGTTTCAATTTGGTTCAATTTTGAAAGAGATTCTTGGATGGCAACTATCAGTTTATCAATGTCAGAATTATCTAATGTGATCACTTCCAAGCCCTTCATTTTTCTTGATTCTAAAAGTTTGGTGAAGTTTGCACGGCTCGCGGATGCAAAACTGTCCACCAAGACAACTATATCAGCAGAAATCGCGAGGCCTGATCTTAGTGCAAGATTAAAATTATCAAAACACTTGAAGGTAAAGTTTGGTGCCTTGAATACTTGTAAGCACTTGTTCATGACCTCGTCGGTACTTGCAAAGAAAACAATTTCTCTTGTAAACAAATG
>ENA-OQVM01000912-OQVM01000912.1-marine-metagenome-genome-assembly--contig:-NODE-912-length-42154-cov-6.899803_pt1 | contig 42154 bp, 30 predicted proteins | sample MGYA00237776_ERZ505498 | MGnify/ENA primary metagenome ERZ505498 (study PRJEB26159, sample SAMN06265151) | marine metagenome | isolation source: Helgoland LTER site | place: Germany:Helgoland, sampling...
AACAGGGTGTACTCAGTCTAGATGCGCCACTTAAGCGTTATATTCCCGAATTGACTGGACACTGGGCGGACACAACAATGCAACAGTTGTTGAGTCACTCCAGCGGAGCTAGCTGGGGCCATGCGATTGAAAACCCTCCGAGCATGTCCTATGGGGAGCACGTTGAGCAGCTGATTAAAATACCGGTGAAAAATGAACCGGGAGCTGTGTTTGCCTATGGCGGTATTTCAATGCAGATCGCGGGCTATGCTGCGGAGCGGGCATCCGGCAAACGCTGGTCGCAACTCTTTGATGAGTTGGTCGCAACGCCCTCCGAAATGGAGCAGAGTGTTTACGGCCATCCATTTTGGCACAGTCCAGGGACCGAAATTCATTCGCCGAATCTTGCAGGTGGTCTGTACGCTTCCGGCCAAGACTATTTCAACTTTCTAACAACCCTGTTTCCCAATGAGACGGGGCATGGTTTGTTGACCAAGGGCACCATTGATCAAATGGAGAGCGACCTGACTTCCTCTCTGGTCCAAATTGTGCCTGGCCCCAGGCCGGATTGGTTTTATGGGCTCGGCCTGTGGTGCGAAGCACCGCTTGAGGGGCGCTGCATGCAGGTCAACAGCGCAGGCGCCTTTGGTACCTTTCCCTGGGTGGATCGAGAAACAGGTACTTATGGCGTGTTGGTCACTTTGGGTTCTATAGCGGAAGTTCTGCCCTTTGCACTGAATTTACGTCGCCTAGCGATTGAGCTGGAGGGCTAGTGTTGCTTTATAGCCAACTGCAAAAGCAATTCCCGCAACAACAAATGCTGTGCAGTTAAGTATTAAGGTTACAAAGTTGTTACAGACTATTCTTTGCTGAAAAGCGACCGATTTTCTACAAACATCTTCCCTATTGGCTTATATTTCCTGCGGTCTATGGCGCGACATCAATCATCTGGGGGTTATTTACTGGCGTTTACCCTTATCCATTTTTGAACGTTGCTGAGCTGGGTATTGGAAATGTATTATTCAATATGTTCGCATTAGTTGCAGTCTTTGCGGTGGTTGGCCCTATTTTTATTGCGGTAGCACATCAGATTTCTGATAGAACCAAACGCTAGAGTTAAGAGCAGGGCGGAGTGTTTGTTAATAAGGTAGGCTGACTAAATTACGAAGTAGTTACCAACTATTCTTTATTACTCTGTAAGCCCTGTATGCAAAGGGCTTTTTTGAACACCACTATTGATTGGGAATAGCCTAAGCCATTACAAAGTATTTGCAGTTACTCAGGATCATAGTGCCCTCAACTAACGTGGCGTAAATACCTTAAATGCCAGAGTATCGAGTCTCATGTTATCTAAAAGAAAATGGTTAAAAATAATAATTGGGGTTGGCCTTACAGTAATACTGCTAATGGCGAGCCCATTAAAGACAGTACTTCAAGACGGTGCTTTACTCGAGGCTAACGCTCATCTAAATGACTTAATGACATCATCTGGCTCCTTTCTATTATCTGCGCCCGTTCCCATTGCAGGGGTGACGTACGAAGAGGCAAAGGGCGAGAAAGAGAGGGCGTCATTTAATAAAACCTTCGCTGCCTCTGACTCATTAGATGCCTGGTTTGCCCGCAGCCAAACTCAGGCACTAATTGTTCAAAAAGAAGGCCGCATTATTTATCAGCGTTATAGCTCAGATGCGGATGATGGGCGCGCCATAAATGCTATGTCTATGACCAAAGCCATTGTTGCCATTCTTATTGGTGTTGCCATTGATGAGGGCCTTATTAATTCTCAGCAAGATTCTATTTCTCTGTATCTCCCTCAAATAACACAACCACCTGAGGATCCGATCACTCTTCGAGATTTGCTGAGGCATACCTCCGGTATAGAGTCGGCATCTAAGGACGTCACAGCGACCTTGAAAGGCAAGCCATTAACAACACCCTTATCTGAAATCTCCTTTAACGGTGATCGATTATTTCGCTATGACAATATTAATTACCATCTGCTAAGTCTTGTACTGAAAAAACTCTATAAACAGCCACTTAACCAATTAATTGAGGATAAGCTCTGGGAACCCCTAAAACTTGAGGAAGCCTCTGTTATCAATACAGCTGGCTATTGCTGTATGTTTGCTACGGCAAGATCATGGCTCGAAATAGGAAGTTTATTTCTCAACCCAAAAAATCAGATAGTCTCAGTAAGCTGGCTAGATAAAATGGTTGAAGACTCCGTTATTCCCGAGGGATTTTTTGTTCAGGCAACGGGAAGATCAGTAGGTAATGCCTATGGTTATCACATTTACGGTGGCCTGCCCAGCTCGCCTGAAGTGTTCTGGATTGAGGGCATGGGCCTGCAGCTGGTTATGATCAATCCGCAGACCCAAACTGTCATCGTCAGGCTCGGTGGTATTCCCTCCGCACTCAATGTTTTTTCAAACCGGCATGATGACTCAATCATAGCGCCACTACTCAATATTCTAATGACAGATACTTAATCTGAGTTTAACGGCCAAGATATTTTATTTTAGTCATTCGTTCCCTGTTGTGGGACGCTTGTTCACTGGAGTTAGTCCCATATAGCAGTGTTAAATCATGCTGATACGAAAAAACTGGTGTTTAACCTCTCCTAGTATATTGGCTGGGAGAGATAAGCATAACAGTACCTGCGCAGGTAGCTTTAGTGGTAGATAACACAAGAACGTGGCAAGCGCGAAGTACCTCGCGTCGTAATGGTCAATTCGCCGCCGGCGGTGTCGTGTCGAACTGCATAAACTTACCGCTTTGAGCCTGAGTCAGACGAAACACCAGAGCATGTCCCAATGCTGTGGAAGGCGTGAGCACGCCCGCTCGGTGAGACGAACCGCTATGGTCATCGAGGGCTAGGCAGAGACCGAGCTCGGCCAGCATCTTGGACGTTGCGCCATAGCCGGGGTCGCCTTGTCCGGAAATTCGGGTCTGGGCAAGCTGCCCGTTGGCTATGGCGGTCACTTCGATCTCGAAGCCTCCATCGCGAAGTAACCACGATGGCGGACCTTCTCCGGAGATTGGTTTGAAGTTGATAGGTTCGCCCAGGAAATAGCCAAACCCGCGACTCGCCCACATTCCTATCATGCGCAACCACATCCCAGCGGCTGCGCATTCGCTATAGGATATATTTTGATGTTCGTCGCGCAGCGTGAGGCTGCGCCGTACGACTCTGGCGTTGATGCCAGCCATAAAAAATTTCGAAACGGCACCGTAGGTTGAATCAAAAGTCCACTTGAAATCAGCGGCCATGCCATCGGCGGTTCCCGGTGCTTGAGTCTCTATCCCTACGGCTCCGGGTGTCAGGAGATAGGGATTTGTTTCCATCGCATCCGTGTAGCTGCCGGACTTTTTCGCCCGCTCGGTTGCCTTGCCAGAGTTTATGGTGCCTCCGGAAAACGAGCCCGTGTAGCGAGTATATACGCCGCGAAGCTGCACACTTTGGTTTGGCATACTTTGGTTAGGCTCACTGGGCAGAGCCTCTGTGGCCATGAAGGCTCCGAGGTCGGAGGGAATTGAATCGACACCACCTCCCAGAACCACTTTTGCGCCGGACTCTACTGCGAGATTATGAAAGGCCTCGACCATTTCGGCTTGCCAGTATCCTTCGCCGGCGAGGTCTGAATAGTGAACGCCTGCTCGAGCACATGCGCCCAAAAGGACGGCCCCGTTATTGACAGAGTAGGGGCCAGCGCAATTGAGAATCACTGTGGTACGCGAGACCATCGCGGCCACTGCGTCGCTATCCTCAAGGTTAACGCAGAGAGTCTCGGGCCTATCCCCGAGTTTGGCAGACAGTTCTGCAAGCTTGCTTTGAGTGCGGCCCGCAATAGCCCAAGGCTTGCCATGGAGTTCAGGGTGGACATCGAGGTAGGTGGCGACCAACTGGCCCGTAAACCCGGTTGCTCCATAGACGATTAATACCAATGGTTCTGTCAACATAATGTTAGCTCTCTGTATTTCTAGTGACACCCAGTTAGGAGGCGGAAGTAGTAATAAAATCACCAGTTCTCAGATAGAACGCCGGGTTCCAAATAGTGCCAAGATGGAACATTGCGTCTTCGGGAGTCCCGGTTAGAAATACTGTTTTTGCTAGTATTTCCCATAATCTTCGATGGGTTTCAGATCATTAAGTCCGCAGCGCAGAAAAGATCACCCCGGCGATATTTTTTTAGGCGGCTTGTAACATCGCCACTTGTCGAACTTTTTTACGCTGAATATAGGCAAATACTGAAGGCACCATTGAAAGAGCTATAACAGCGGAGCCGATGACTCCGCCAGCGATCGCCGTGGCTAGCGGTGGCCAGAACTCGCCACCGTTAATGATCAGGGGTACAAAGCCACCAATGGTGGTTAGAGTGGTCGAAATAATATGCCTAGTGGAATCCACTACAACATTGGCTATGCCTTCGCTGTCGCCCGATTGACTGCGCGGGTCCGCCTTGAGCGCGGATAAAACAATAATCGCGCCATTAATCGCTAGGCCCATCATGCCGAGAGAGCCGATTAACGCCATATAACCAAATGGGTAGCCAAATAGTCGCACGCCCAACAAGGCTAGGCCGAAACTTAAAAAGGCGACAATGCCGATGAGTCCCGCATAGCGAAAAGAATTCAACGACAGAATAATGACGCCGGCCATGGCTAAGAGGAAGAAGACAAATACCTGAACAATGCCGCCAATCGATTCGGAGCTGCTTTCCGCTTCGCCGCCAAGCTGTAATCTATAGCCCGGTGGTGGCTTATAGTTTTGTTCTTCGAGCTTTTCTGTGAAGTCCGCTAAGACACCGCCGGCTAATGTGAATGGGATTAGGTAGCCGCGCACGGCGCTGACGCGTTCACCTTGGCGTCGGGTGATCGACGAGGAGGTAGGGACCAATTGCCAATCGCCAAGTTCGCTAAGGGGTATGCCGTCTCGCCCGTTGGCCAAGATAGGCAGTGAGTTGAGATCTGACATTTGGTTTCGAGAATCTGTTTGAAATTTAACTCTGACGTCTATTTCCGTATTGCCTTCTAAAACGGTACCTGCACTGTCGCCCATTAACGCGGAGTTGATTCTCTGTGCCAGGCCGCCGGTGCTCAACCCGGTGGCCGCTACTGCGTTTTCTCTTGGGATGAATGTGAGTTTGGGCTCTGCCGTAGACAATGATGCCCGGGCGTAGGTGACGTTGGGCACACTGGCTAATATGGCTCTAAGTTTCAGTGCTTCTTGGCGCAGTACTTCTAAGTCTTGACCAATGATGCGGATTTCAATGGGCGAGTCTGTGGGTGGTCCCTGTTCAAAGGGAAGTGCCAATACTTCTGCGCTGGGGAAAGCGACAGACAGCTCGCGTTGGATCGCCTCAAGTATCTCTCCAGTGGCTTCAGGCGACGTGGTGTTCACCCAGGCAGCCGCAAAGCTGGGTACGCGCTCGTTGAGAGAGGTTACGTTGTAGTAGACCCGTGGCGCGCCTTTGCCGATGGTCCAGAAGGTATCGGTGACCTCAGAATTGCTGCGCAATATTTCATCGGCTTTGACAATGGCTTGCTGTGTTTCCTCTATGGACGTTTGTGCGGGCAGGGATAACTGTACTTGGAATTGGTTGCGGTCTACCGCAGGAAAAAATTGTTGGGTTAAGGTGGGCGCTAGCGCGAAGCCAATGATGGGCATAATACAGGCGATAGTGACGCCAATGATTGGGCGCTTGAGTATCCTGACCAGTGCTGCGTGATATTTTTTTGTCAACGCGGGGCTGGAAAAACCGGTCTGCCACCAGCGGTTGCCTGCTTTTACTGGCCAACGATTTTCTAAGTAACCGGCGATGGCGGGTACTACGGTCATGGCCAAAATAAACGAGCTGGCAACAGACAAGGCGACAGTCACGCCGAGGGTGCCGGTGAAATCGCCAACGCCGCCTGGCGCCAGGGCAATGGGCATAAAGGCAAATATGGTGGTGGCGGTGGAGGCGCCTAGGGGCACCAATAAATGTTTGATAGCGCGGCTAATAGCTTGGTCAATTTGCGCGCCTCGACTGCGTCGTAGTTTGTAATCTTCTACCACCACAATGGCATTATCGATAAGCAGGCCTAAGGAAATAATCAAGCCGGTGACCGACATTTGATGTAACGGAATATCTAATACCTGCATACCTACCAGCACCATACTGGCGGAAAGGGGTAGGGCGATACCCACGGTTAGCGCAGAGCGAATACCCATCAGCCAAATTAGCACCAGCAGTACAATGATCAATGCGAAGATCAGGTTGTTGGCTAGAGAGTTCATGCGTTGGTCGGTATAGATATTCTGCGAATAGACCGTTTCTAAGCCAATTGAATGGGGTAAGTTAGCTTGGAATTTTTCGACAAGGGCATTGGCGTTGCGGGTCCAATTCTCAATTTGTAAACCGCCCTGCATTTTTGCGTTGACAAAAATCACCTGCTCGGTGCCATGAAAAGCCAATGAACGAGGCGGATCTAATTGCGTTTTACGCACAGTTGCTAGATCTGAAACTCGCAGGGTGCTGCCGTTTTGACCCATCACTAAGGGTATGCTGGCTATGCGCTCAACAGAATCCAGCTCAGCCTCTACGCCTACCAGAATATCATTGCCACCCGCGCGTAGTCTGCCGGAGGCAATTTTGGTATCTGCTGCGCCGATACGCTGGGCAACAAATGCGGCAGATACGCCACTGGCCACCATGCGATTGGGGTCGAGGGAAACGACAATTTGTTCTTCAGCTTCGCCCCATGACTCGGCTTTTTCGGTGCCGGACATATTGGCTAGCTGTAATCTCAAGGATTCTGCCAATCTCGAGAGAATGCTCATTTCAATGTCAGAGCTATGTCGCCAACTGAGGGCAATAATTATTGTCGAGGCAACCGGCTGTACAATTCTCAGGTCAGGCTCCACAGTGCCTCTGGGCAATGTGGCTTGCATTGCGCCCAATTGGTCGCGTACCTCAGACCAAACATTTTGTGTATCTTCTGGGCTGACCCGCTCGAGGAGTTCAATGGAGATGACCGATATACCCGACTTGGAGGTCGACTCAATTTCTTTGATTTCTGGGATTTCTCTTAGGCTTGTCTCCAGCGGTTCGCTCACTAAAGACTCCATTCTTGCCGCAGATGCGCCGGGCAAAAAGGTGTTCACCTGAGCGTAGCGCTCGGCCATGGTGGGGTCTTCTTGGCGAGCTAGACTGAGGAAAGAAACGCCGCCCAAGACAACAATAAACAGCATAAATAATGCTGTTAAACGTGGGTTGGTATAAAAGCTATCTGCCTGCATTTGTTTGCTCGTCGCGGCTATCGGTTAAGGGATCGGTTAAGGGATCGGTTACGGGATGGTTGGTTCTTTCGACGATGTTCTCTTCGGCTCTCAGGGGTAACACAGCTTGTCCCGGCACTATGCGTTGCACTCCAGTGTTAACCACGCGTTCGGTGTCTGAGAGTAGCCCGCGGGCATAGGCTCTCGAGGCTTCGTTATGAATTACTTCGACCAATCGGCGTTCGATAATGTTTTCGTCATTGACCACATAGACTCCCCAGAGTCCGCGATCGCTGGCAGTGAGTGCACTCACCGGCAGCCAGAAGCCGGGTGTCTGTACCCGTTGTTCTAGTAACAATTCAACCACCGCGCCAATAGGAATAATACCGTCGCTTATTTTAAACACTGCATTGAGGGTCCGGGTACTGGGGTCTACTTCTGGGGAAATGGCCATTAGGCGAGCGGCTTGCGCTTTGCCATCCCAGCTGAGGTTGTAGATACCACCAATGGTTAGGCTGGCTAGGCTGCTGCTAGGCACGCCAATATGGGCTTTGATCGGCCCCAGCTCGATAAGCTTAAGTGCCGGTGTGCCGCCGAGTATTTGCGTGCCTTCATCCATATAACGTGACTGTATTATGCCGTCGAAGGGTGCCTTTATGGCCGCTTCAGTCAGTGCGATTTTACTCGCGTTGGTCGCCGCTAAGGCGCGCTTTACATTGGCTTGAGCAACCTGCTCTTGTGCCTGCTTGGTTTGGACACTGAGCTGTGCTTCGTCATAAATTTGCTGGGAGGTATTGCCCTGTTCAAACAGGGTGCGAAAACGTGTTTCAGTCTTTTCAGTCAACTGAGCTTCCGCTTTGGCGGCGCTGAGGTTTGCCTGAGCAAGGGCTGTATTGGCTTCTGCTTGATTGAGGTTAGACGCCAGTGTGCGACTGTCTAGGCGTGCCAGTACCTGGTCTTTTGCCACCACATCGCCGATGTCCACAAGCACTTGAGCAATCTCCCCACCGCGTTTAAAACCCAGTTCAGAACTGCGTGAGGCTAAGGTTTTTCCGGCATAGAGACGCTCGCTGGCAAAGCTCGCTTGGCGCTCGACGTTGATATAGGACACGGTTAAATCGGCAGTGGCATTTGCTGATGTAAACAACAGCCACGCACAGAGCGTGGCAGCTAATGCGTGGGGTAAGTTACCTATGGACAAGCGATAATGGCTCATGTCGTTGTCGATTCCTTTAGTAATTGGCTTTAAAGATATCCTGATACATGTCAATCGTATGTAATCACTGCTAACATAAGCGATAGTGCCAAATTTTATATTGCGAAGCAATGAAAAAATTGGTCATTGTTTAAAATTTGGTAGATGATTCACTGATCTAAAACTGAGAAACGAAATTGACAAAACCATGACTTCAGCTATTTCTGCACCCACCTCTGCTAATACGGCAACTGAGCCTGGCAAGGGCAACTACCATCATGGCGAGCTACGCGAACTTTTGATGGATTTGGCCTTAGCCCGCATAGCCATGGATGGGACTGAAAAGTTCAGTTTGCGCGCACTGGCTCGTGAAGCTAATGTTTCCGCCACTGCACCGTTTCGCCATTTCAGCAATAAGCATGCGTTGTTTGCCGCCTTAGCGACCGAAGGATTTCAGCAGTTAGGCGAGAGGGTAACTGCGGTTGCTCAGTCCTCAGAGTCAGTGGACCAGCGGTTGTTGGCCGCTGCCATGACCTATATAGAATTCGCCCAGAATAACCCCGTTGCCTACCAGTTAATGTTTGGCGCAATTTTGGGTGATTTCTCCGAATTTGAGGGGTTGGGTGCTGCAGCATCCGGCGCCTATGAAGTCTTAGATAAACTGCTGGTTGAGGTGGTGGAAGCAAAGCAATTGCATTTTGATGAGCTGGTGTTGGGCGGTTTAATTTGGTCCGCCATTCACGGCATTGCCTCTCTTAGACTTAACTTCGCCCAACAAGATACATCGAAAAAAAACCCGCCAGAACGGAGGCCGAGCCAGGCAATTGTTGCCATGACTGAGGACCTGGAGGCTAATTTGAAAATAATGATTGATGGTCTGCTGGGGCAGTCATCTTAAAGCGGTGAGCACAAATTTTTTAACTAACAATAGCTAAGGCTTACCAACCAGACAATTGCTCGGTAACCCTATTTGTCTCCAGTAGAAAATATAGGTTAGCTTGGTTTCAAGTAGTATTGCCCAAAAATAAAAAGAAAAAGAAAAAGAGAAATTCATCATGTCTAAATTCGCAGGAAAAACCGCGGTCATTAGTGGAGGCGCAGAGGGTATTGGCTTGTCTATTGCCAAAGCCTTAGGCGAGCAGCAGATGAATATTGTGCTCGCAGATATTGACCAACAAAACCTGCAAAAAGCCAGGGCACAGCTCGAAGCCGCAGGCATTCCCGTATTGGCCATTGCTCTGGATGTAGCCGACGAAGCCCAGTGGCAAGCGGTTGCAGACCAAGCAATAGCGCGATTTGGCAAAGTTCATATGGTGGTGAATAACGCTGGCGTTGGTGGAGACTCAGGGCCGATCGAGATTCAGGAGAAAAAAGGCTGGCAATGGGCCTTAGATGTAAACCTGATGGGTGTGGTTTACGGCGCTAAAGTGATGGTTCCGCTGATTAAGCAGCACGGTGAAGGTGGATGGGTTGTCAATGTCGCCTCCATGGCCGGTATGGGCGGGGTGCCTTTTAGTGGTGCCTACACCGCGACAAAAGCGGCTGTGGTGGCGCTCTCAGAAAGCTGGGCTGGGGAGCTACATAGAAAGGGTATTAATGTGTCCGTTTTATGTCCAGCCTTTGTTCAAACGCGTATCTATGACTCCGAAAGAAATCGTCCGCAGCAGTATCAATCTAAAACCGACAATGCCGCGGACGAAAATAGCTTCTCAAGTAGGACCAAACAGATGGTGGACAATGGCATTGAAGTCTCGATTGTCGGCAAGCGTGTTGTCGAGGCTCTCAGTGACGGTGAATTCTATATTTTCACTCATCCTAATTATCGCGCCGTTATGCAGCAGCGCTCTGATGCGATTGACGCCGCATTTAAAAAAGCTGGAGAAAGCCCGTTACTTCAGCATGTTGTGAATCAGAAGCTGGATATGCTTTGAGCAAAAATTTGTATGACGTTTGTTATAAACAAATAGCATTATTTTTCTTTGCGCTACAGCATCAAAAGTCACTGCCCCCCGAATAGTTGGGAAAAGCATTATCATAGATTGATAGGTTTCTAAGCTTAGAATATAGACCCTTAGGTCAACCAAAGAGGTTGAAAAGAGACGGAAGATCTTTTACCTTAACGCAAAAAATAAGATCAGGTTACGCAATGTCCTCTTCAATACCCTCGTCTAAACGCCCTCATGACCGCATCTCAAGTACCTCACTACTAGACGACCAACAGGCCATTGAGCGAATTTTTACCCATATAGATAATGGCACCACCGACCTTGGCGATACTGTCTGGCGGCAGCCGGTAGAACACTATCACTCCCAAGAACGCTTTGATGCAGAGATAGCAATGCTGCGCAGTCGACCTGTGCCTTTTTGCCCCTCAGCGGCAATACTAGATAAAGGCAGTTATATTGCTCGTCAATCCGCTGGCACCCCGCTGGTAGTGGTTCGCGGCAAAGATGGCCAGGTGCGGGCCTTTATCAATGCCTGCCGTCATCGTGGCATGCAGGTCGCCAGTGGCAGCGGCTGTTCACACGTCTTTGTCTGCCCCTATCATGCATGGGTTTATAACCTTGACGGCAAGCTTAAAGCTATTCCAGGTCAGGAGGGGTTTCCCGACCTAGATCCTAAAGAGCATGGGTTGGTGGAGGTCAGTGCCTGTGAAAAAGGCGGTATGGTCTATGTCATGCAAGAGGGAACCATCAGTGCTGAGATGCTAGAAGACGCTCTCGATTATTTTACTCCGGAGCAGGAGCTGTTTCAGCAGTCCGAACTGACCGACCAGATGAATTGGAAGTTGATAACCGAAACCCTGTTAGAGGGTTACCATATTAAGTCGCTACATCGAAAAACCTTTTACCCCTATGGTTTAGATAACGTTAATTTGGTCGAGACTTACGGCGCCAATGCCCGGGTGATATTTCCTTTTCGGCGTATCGAAAAGCTTAGAGATGTTGCACCAGCAGAGCGTAAAGCCGAAGGCATGCTGACCTCGGTCTATCATGTTTTCCCCAATGCCAGTGTCTCAGTACTGTCCAAGCACACCAATCTGACGATTATGGAGCCGCTTAGTCCCAGTAGCACCCAGATGGTGAGCTATCTTATGACTAGTAGGCAAACTGATGGGGATCCTATTTCCCTTGACGAGGCCAAAAGAGATGCCCTGTTTGTCAATGAATCTGGGCAGGATGAAGATCGAGAGGCTGCCTGTTTAATTCAGCAGACAGTAACCACTAAAGGGAATACACATTTAACTTTTGGCTATTTTGAAAAGGCGATTGTTAATTTTCATCAGCATTTGACGAAGAGTCTGGATTGAGAGTCTGGATTAAGAGCCTTGGTAAAATGGTAGAGCCTAATAGAACAGGTGCATAGCAATGCAATTGCTATGCTGGCAAAAACAAAAAAAATAACAATAAAATAAAAGGTAAAGGGCATGAAGCTAGCATTAACACATACGGGTCGATGTTTACTGGCATTCTATTTTCTCTTGCCTGGCGTGATGAAGTTTGTCCAGTGGGACATGCATGTGGCGCTGATGGAAACCCATGGCATGATTATGGTGCCTGTATTGTTGGCTATTGCCGGCGTCACTCAAGTTGCTGCGAGCATTTGTCTTTTCTTGAATAAGCAGGTTGTTGTCTGCGCACTGGGTTTAGCGGCGATGGTTTTACTGATTAACCTCAATCTACATGATTTTTGGAATGCGTATGAGGGCGTTGATACTAAACATGAGACTCAGAATTTCTTCAAAAACATGGGTATAGTCGCTGGCCTGTTGCTCTTAGCCGCGATCAATATGGACCAGTCTAGTAGCGAGATTGAAGAAAAATAAACTCTAGCGAGTTTACATAGAGATGGGGCCGAGAAGGGTGACTGAGAGTGATCCTAGGGCTGCTTCAAGCCTTACCATTCGGCAATAGAGCCATCTCCATGACGCCACAGCGGGTTCTTCCAGTCGCAGGCAATTTTCGACGCTGCGATAACCGCTTGCTCATCCACCTCAACACCCAATCCGGGTTTCGCCAGTGGCTTAATATGTCCGTCGACCATGGCAAAATCCTCTTTGTTCACCACATAGTCGAGCAGCTCTGCACCCTGATTGTAATGAATACCCATAGACTGCTCTTGCAACACCGCGTTGTGGGAGACAAAGTCGACAGCCAAGCAGGCAGCTAGTGCAATGGGTCCAAGCGGGCAGTGGGGCGCCAAGGCGACATCGTAGGCTTCGGCCATGGAGGCAATTTTAAGACATTCGGTAATACCGCCAGCATGGGAAACATCCGGCTGAACTATGCCCAGACCACCAGCTTCAAAAACCGATTTAAAGTCAAAGCGGCTGTACATACGCTCACCCGCAGCTAGTACTATGCTGGTTTGGCGGGACAGAATCGCATACTGCTCAGATTGCTCTGCCAATACTGGCTCTTCAACAAACAGTGGATGATAGGGTTCCAGTTCTTTTAATAAGACCTTGGCCATGGGCACAGATACCCTGCCATGGAAGTCCAAACCAAAATCGATGCTGCTGCCAAAATTTTCTCGAATGGTGGCGACTCGGGCAATGACTTGTTCGACAGCTCTATAGCTATCAATCATTTTAAGCTTGCCACAGCCATTTAATTTAAAGGTATCCCAGCCCTGAGCCTGAAGCTCTTTCATCTGTCGGCTTTCGTCCTGAGGGTCATCGCCACCCACCCAAGAGTAGGTTTTCATGCTGTCGCGAACCGTGCCGCCGAGCAAGTCGTAGACCGGTACGCCGAGATCTTTGCCTTTGATATCCCAGAGTGCCTGATCAATACCGGCAATGGCTGACATCAAGATTGGCCCGCCGCGATAGAAGCCGCCGCGGTAGAGTGTTTGCCAGAGATCGTTGATTTGTCGCGGGTCTTTACCGATTAGATAGGGGGCTAGTTCATTCACCGCCGCGGCGACGGTTTGCGCACGACCTTCAATAACAGGCTCTCCCCAGCCGACTATGCCAGCGTCAGTGTCTATAGCTAGAAACAGCCAGCGTGGAGCAACGGGATAGAGGCGCAAATTGGTAATTTTCATCGGGCTTTAGATCTCTGGTGTCGCACAGAGGCTGTGCTGTTATTTTTATTATTATGCAATTCTAAACTAAATGACTGCTTAAAAACGGTTTGCCTCGCAAAATAGAATTCACTGGCCGTGGCTAGGGTATTTCGGCATTATTGGTTCTCAGTTAGCTGCCAAAATAATAAGAAGATTTGCCATGTCCGAGCAGATACAGCCATTTTATACAGTCCATAGTCTTCACTGTAGTTTGGTATTAGATTGCCGCGGTTCAGCCGAGGGTATTAAAAATGGCCCAGCCATACTCTACTGGGGCGCTCGCCTAGGGGCTGATACTACGCCAGAGATGATCGCACTGATGGGCACTCGGCAAGAGGCTCAGGCCTGTATGCCAGAGGAGGCATCGATTGCTCTATCTCCGGAGCTGGGTGCGGGGTTTCAGGGTAATGCCGGTATTCAGGTGCATCGCAATGGCGGGCAGTGGGCGAGTTATAGCCAAATTGAATCGGTGACTGAGGATGGGGATGGTAATGCGAATAAGAGCAGCACTTTAACAGTCGTCTCTATTTGCCCGGCCACTCAAATTAAAATCACTCATCGACTGGCCCTAGATCATCAATCAGATGTGCTCACAGCCACCACCCAATTAACCAATATTGGCGATAGTACTCTCTGGGTAGACCAGTGCAGTGCGCCTAGTATTCCAGTACCAATGCACTACAACAAAATTCTCGGATTCGCCGGCCGCTGGGGCAATGAGTTTCAGCGCCAGCCTGTGGATCGTTTTATGGGCACCTACCTGCGTGAAAATCGATCTGGGCGCACTTCCCACGATTCCTTTCCCGGAGTGATTCTGCATACTGAACAAACTAACGAAGGTGCCGGAGCCGCTTATGGCCTGCATCTGGGTTGGAGTGGCAATCACCAGATCCGTGTCGAAGAACAGTTTGTCGGCCGTGCCTACGCCCAGATGGGAGAGCTATTTTTGCCCGGTGAACTCAGTCTTGAACCCAATGAATCCTACTGCTCGCCAACACTCTATGGTGCCAGCACTCAGAGTGGGCTCTCTTCACTGTCCCAATGTTTTCACCGTTATATTCGTTCACATATTAGAGATTCTCGGTGCACTGAAAAGCCGCGGCCGGTGCACTTTAATACTTGGGAGGCAATGTATTTTGATCTGTCTCTCGAGCGCCTCTGTACTCTTGCCGATGAAGCGGCGGCGGTGGGCGCCGAGCGTTTTGTACTGGACGATGGCTGGTTTAACAATCGTCGATCCGACAGTGCCGGGTTGGGTGACTGGTTTGTGGATAAGACTGTATTTCCTCAAGGCCTAAGCCCCTTGATTGATCATGTACAGGCCAAGGGTATGGAGTTTGGCCTCTGGGTAGAGCCTGAAATGGTCAACCCAGATAGTGATCTCTATCGTGCTCATCCGGACTGGATACTGAGTGCTGGGTCAGGATTGGGGAGTGTACCTTTGCTACTGGCTAGAAATCAGCTGGTACTGGATTTGACTCGACCTGAGGTTGAGGATTATCTGTTTAATTGTCTTGATGGGTTGCTGAGTCAGTATGCTATTAGTTATTTGAAGTGGGATATGAACCGTGCTCTTTATCAGCCCGGTGGGGTCAAGGGACGGGCCTCCATCCATTATCAAACCTTAGCACTCTATCAACTCCTGGCTCGTGTTCGCCGTGCCCACCCGACAGTTGAAATTGAAAGCTGTGCCTCTGGAGGCGGTCGAGCAGACTTGGGTATTCTCGCCCACACAGACAGAATATGGACCTCCGATACCAATGATGCCCTCGACCGATTGCGTATTCAAAGTGGCTTCTCGTTATTTTTCCCTGCCGAATTAATGGGTGCTCATGTGGGGCCCAAGGACTGCCATATCACTGGCCGCAGTATCAATATGGCAACCCGTGCAGGCGTGGCGATGTTTGGTCATATGGGTATTGAGGCCAACTTATTGACTATGGGTGAGTCTGAAAAAATTGAACTGAAAGCGGCAGTGGCTCTGCATAAGCAGCACCGTGAGTTAATTCATAGCGGTGACTTGGTGCGTCTTGAATCAGGGGATAATGAGACTAGTTTTGGTGTGATTTCTGCGAATCAGGACGAAGCACTATTTTCCTATGCGCTGCTCGACAGTCATCGCAATAGCGCACCGGGACGACTATGTTTTCGCGGCCTAGACCCAGAGGCTCAGTATGAAATTAATATCGTCTGGCCCCTGCAACCGAGCAGTATCTCAACATCGATTCTCGATGTGATTAATGGCGCAGTTATCAGCGGCGACGCCCTAACAAACTTTGGCGTGCAGCTGCCGATTATGCTGCCCCAAAGTCTGCTGATATTTTATATCCAAAAGCGTTAGGCTGTTTTCAAGGAAGCCCCCTAGGCTTCTTGTGCAGTTCCCTGTTTTTCCAAACCGATAAACTCGGCTCTGTTGCCCAGCACAAAGCGGTTAATAAACAGCGCCATACTCACACAGACAAAGAAGGTAATAAACATCATATGGATATAATGCAGGGGCATCCAAATCCAGATAAAGCTGGCGTACATCAGTACACCAAAAATCACTGCGGCAATAGCGGCGCGATAATCCACATTGCGGAATAACAGACCCACGGCAAAACAGGCCAGAATCGGCATACTAATCAGTCCCCAGAGCTCCTGGAGCAAATTAATAATGCTGTCGGACTGGGCATAAATCGGCACCATAATCACCGCGATTACCACAAAAAACGCTGTGGCTATGCCACTGAGAACGCGTATGTTGGGCTTTTTATCGATATAGGCCTCATGAAGATCGCAGACATACATGGCCGCTGAAGAGTTCACCATACTGTTAAAGGAACTCAGCACTGCCGCAGCAATGGCAGCGGCAAATACCCCTGACAACCAGCTTGGCAGCAAGTCGCCAACAATCCGCCCATAGGCCTGATCGCCAATATCGCCATAGAGTTTAAAGGCTACGATACCCGGGATAACCACCATGCTCGGGATAAAGATCACCCGGATAAATGCCGCGGCATAAACACCTTTTTGCGCTTCCTGAACGGTGGGTGCCGCCATGGCGCGCTGGGTAATGGTCTGATTGGTGCTCCAGTAAAAAATCTGAATCAGGAACATACCGGTTAACAATGTGTGCCAGGGCACTGGCGAGGAACTGTCGCCAATCAATGTCAGTCGTTCCGCGGGAATACCGCTAAAGTCAAAATCAATCGCCATCAGTGACAAGACCACAATCAATAGACCCATGCCCAGTACCAAGACGCCGCCATAGGTGTCCGATACAGCAACGGCTCTAAGGCCGCCGAGTACCGAATAAGCTGCACCCAGAAGGGCAAAGGCAATAGCGATAGTCAGCAGATCCGCTTCAATGCCGGTCATGGAAATCATAAATAGCGCACCGGTATAGATCACCGCAGGCTGAAAGACAAAAACATTGATAAACAGGAACATAGTCGAGACTAGAGCACGGATATGTTTGCTGTCGTAGCGCTTCTCTAATAGCTCGGTTGTGGTGGTGCAGTTGTTTCGGTAATACACGGGTAAGAACACTTTGGCCAGTACCATCAGGCCGACAAAGCCCGCCAGTTCCCAGAGCGCTAGCAGCATCATCTGATTGCCATTCATGCCCACCAGCTGGTCGGTGCTGAGATTGGTCAAGGTGATAGAGCCTGCAACAAACACCCAGGTCAGGCCACCACCAGCGAGAAAGTACTCTTTATTGGAATCGGTGGAATGTCGGTTCTGTCCTGCGCATTTGATATAGGTAATCAGCGCGATGGCGCCTAGTACAAGACAGAATACAGCTAGCTGAATAGTTTGTTCGTTCAAGGGGAATCCTCATTTTTAATTTTTATTATTTAATTCTCAAAAACTTCTAGATCTTCCACACCGTCACGCCGTGGGGTTCTATAGTTGTGCTGCCCAATACAAAAGTGGTGTCTGGATCTAATGGAAGAACCTGTTGATGCTGTGAGTAGTTAAAGGCAAACATCAGATTGCCACGCTGGCTGATACGAATATCTTCGCCAAATCTATAGGTCTGAATATCAGCTTGCTGGCACTGCTGTTGGAAAAAATCTAACAGAAAAGCTCTGTTGGTCAATGTGGCCATATAGGTAAAGCGTTGATTGCGGACTATGGCTGCGTCACCATTTTCGTAGCTTGCGACGACTTCTACTTGGTCAGAGTGCGTCGCATCCAACTGCTCGCGCCAGATACCGCTCTCATATATATGATTATTCCAGCTTAAGGGTTCGTGACAGTCAGCACGCAAGGTCTCAACCGAGAGCACCCGTATGGGGATCAGCTGTTGCAATAACCCAGGGGGCAAACTGGTTGGGTAGGCAAACTCTGAGGTTTTAGCACCGGCCCTTGGACCAAAGATAAATTGCGCACTTGAGGCAAGGCATCTGTCGATAAAAGCCTGATCAACGATCGGCAAGCTCGGGGCAATAATTAATTTGTAGGCGGAGAAATCTGATTCCACGGAGATAAAGTCGATGTTAACCCCTAACTCACGCAATGCACTGTAATAGGAAAACTGCACATTATTAAAATCATAGGCTTCTCCCTGTCGCTCAATATCGCTGACCCAGAGCCCATGGGCACCGGTAATAATCGCCACCGAGGCTGCCTGTAAAGGCTGATTCTCTATATCCAGCTGCGCTACTTCGGCCATGGCCTGTTCGGCTTCTGGCCAGGCTTCGGTCTTGGAATTATCCGGACGCAGCAGTCCTGCATGCATCTGTTCCTGAGCAAAAGGTGCCTGACGCCAGCGGAAGTAACAGACGCAATCGGCACCGTGGGCAAAGGCTTCCAGAGTCCAGAAACGAATCATGCCAGCGGCAGGGCGAGGGTTATTATTGGCCCAGTTAACCGGCCCTGGCTGTTGTTCCATCACCCAGAATCCGCGATTTAACAGCCCGCGAGTTTGGTCGTGATAATAGGTGGCAAAGTCCGGATGCCCAGTGCGCATATAGCGGCGCAACTGTTCTGTTGGTGCGCCAGTCATCAGCAGGTCGGTGCGACCCAATGGATAGTTATCGTAGCTGGTGAAGTCCAGTGGTGCGGCCAGCGCGAAGTTATCCACGGCAGTTTCATTCATGGGAATAAAGTTATGGGTAATAAACTTGCCTGGCGCATGCTGGCGAATCATCTCAACCATGGGATTGTGGTAGTTGATCACCTGATCCGAGGAGAAGCGTCGATAGGCTAGCCGGTGAGCTGGGCTGGTTTCGGTGACCGCACCTATGGGCAGTTCGATCTCAGTAAAGTCCCGATACTCCATGGACCAGAACACGTTGCCCCAATCTGTATTGAGCTTATGGATGTTGCCATAGCGTCGGCGACACCAGTCTTGAAACGCTTGCCCGGCAAGCTCGGAACCACTTAGCGCCGTGTCGTGACAGCAGAGTTCGTTGTCGGTTTGCCAGCCCACCACTGCATCATTATTGCCGTAACGGCGCGCCAGGGCTTCGGTGATACGAAGTGATTCACGCAGATAAATAGGGCTTGAAAAATCATAGTGACGGCGTGAGCCAAAGCCGCGGGTGCGTCCGGTATCTGGATCTACGGGTAGTATTTCTGGGTACTGATCAATCAGCCATTTGGGTGGCGTTGCAGTGGGGGTGCCCATCACGACTTTTAGACCGGCACTGGCTAAGGTTGCCACAGACTGATCCAGCCAGGCAAACTCATATTCTCCCGGATTGGGTTCTAGACGCGACCAGGAAAACTCACCGATGCGCACATAGGTCAGACCCAGGTCGGCCATCATTTTGGCATCTTCGTCCCACTGGGACTCCGGCCAGTGCTCTGGGTAGTAACAGACTCCGAACATATTGATTAGCCCTTAATAAGTAGTGGCTTTTATTATTTTTTATAAAACTGCAGTCCACTGGCCCAGAGGTGTTTGAAGCCTTTCCAAGCATCTTGAAACTGAGAATCTGCACCTTCATATTGCTCACTGCTTTTACGAGTCGGCAGATAGGCGCAGCCAGTGGGGTCCGCTTTTACATGACAGTCGAGAAAGGCCAGGCTCATATGTTCGACCACTCTATTAATGGTTTCTGTGTCCCAGACCGGATCGAAGTAATGTCCCAGCTCAAAGTCTGTGGCAAAGGACGCTGCTGGCGCAGGGTGGGGGCCAATATTGTGCCGTGCATTTTCAAATACAAGCAGATAATTATGCTCAGAACCAGTGCGCTCATGGAGTCGTTTGATGCCCTTTTTAAAGCCTGAGGTATTGTCCTGATCACCGGCTAGATAAAAGGTCGGCACAGTGATTTTTGCCATGGCATCAATATCGTGAATACTGGCTTCACCACCCCAGGGTGCTAGAAGCTGCACCGCTTTCCAGCGCGGGTCGAGCTGCTCACGACCGCCATAGCAGGAGTTTAGGGCGAAGGGCAGAACCATGGCGATGGCCGCGGGAACACCCGCTTGTTTGAAAAATTCTGACTCGAAGGCATAGCAGCCACCCACAGTATTGATCGCGCCAAAGCCGCCCATAGAATGGCCGATAATCGCGGCTCTATCGGTGTCGACAATGGCCTCTACTGGGGATGCTTGATCGGCAAAATAGTCGAGCAAGAACTGTTGATCACGAGCGCGGTTGTAGAGGGTGTCAGTAAAGCCTGCTGCCCGATCCTCGGTCTCTTTTATATCGGCATTGGTCGAGCCAGTATGATCTATACCCACTACTACATAGCCATGACTGGCCAAATGCTCACCGAGATAAAACATCTGTGTGCGATAGCCTGTAAAGCCATGGGACAAGAGAATCAGCGGAAAACTGCCTTCACTGAGGGCCGGTGCATCGCGATAAGCCTGACCCTGTAGTTCAAACGGGTTTTGCAGTCGGGTGACATTTTTATAGGTGGTTACTAAGGCGCGCTGCTCTTCAGTCTTGGCCTGAGCCGTCGGATACCAGACTTCCAGTACCAGCTGGCGTTCAATATTGAGAATAAAATTAGCTGTATTTAAACGTTTGGGGTCGGTCGCGGTGATCGTGGTTACGCCCACGGCATAGGTGCCGGGAAAAGCGAGTTCTGGCGTCACAGGAGGTTGGTTGGTATAAAGTTGTTCGCCGGCGATCTCGGCACTAGTCGTGATGCTACTCACCAGAGCCAATGCGCTAAATACGGCAATCCGCAGCCATTTAATCGACAAGCTGTTCCCCTTTTATTGTTTTTATTATCGTGCTTTTTATCAGCGTTGTTGTTGCCGCCGAATCACGTTATGGTTATCCCATATTAAAACACAGAACGGCCGCGATACAGGCCAACGTCGGCGCCAGCTGGCGAAAATAATAATTCTTCCATCAATATAAGAGGTCGTCCAATGGGCGAATGTGCGAATTACCCCAGTCTTGCGGGGCGCTGTGTATTTATTACTGGCGGTGCCACGGGTATAGGGGCTGCTATGGTAGAGGCATTTGCTCGGCAGCATTCACAGGTGGCTTTTGTCGATCTGGATTTGGCCGCTGCCGAAAGCCTCTGCGATCGCCTTGAATCAGATACCGGAACACGCCCCTGGTTTCAGCAGGTGGATGTGACCGATGTATCAGCACTACAGAATTCCATAAGACTGGCTGTTAATGACTTGGGGCCATTGCAGGCGCTGATCAATAACGCCGCCAATGATCGCCGTCACTCTCCCGCTGAGGTAACGCCGGAGAGCTGGCGTGACTGTATGGCGATTAATCTGGATGCGACGTTTTTCGCTGCTCAGGCGGCGGCTAAAATCATGAGTGAGGCTAGCAGCGAGACGAGGAAACAGGGCGGCTCAATTATTAATTTCAGTTCCATCAATGCGCTGCTTGGCCCGAGTAATATGCCCGGCTATGTGGCGGCTAAGGCGGGTATTGTCGGCTTAAGTAAAGCCCTGGCAGCGGACTATGGCGAAGCCGATATTCGGGTCAATGCGATTCTGCCCGGCTGGGTAGTGACCCAACGCCAGTTAGATACCTGGCTGACACCAGAGGCCGAAGCGGACTGGATGGAGCAGGTGTCACTGAAGCAGCGACTGTTGCCGGAAGAAGTGGCCAATCTGGCTCTATTTCTGGCGGCGGATGATAGCCGCATGATCACTGGGCAGAGTTTTACCATTGACGGCGGCAGGACCTAAAGCCATGACTGAATCACTGTTTATTGCCGGGGACTGGGGGACGACTAATTTGCGTCTCTATTTGTGTCAGCAAAAACCTAGCCAACCGCTAACTATTTTAGAGACTCAGGTGGGGCCGGGGGTGTCACAGATCAACGGTGATTTTGAGCAGATATTTTTTGATTTAGCCGGCGATTGGCTCGAGGAGTATGGCCTTATGCCGGTGATTCTGTCGGGTATGGTGGGGTCCAATATTGGTTGGCAAACAGCTCCCTATATAGATTGCCCCGCTAGTGCAGAACAGATTGTAAGGGGTCGAACAGCGTTTCAAGCTAGAGACATAGAATTTTCGATTATCTCCGGATTAAAAACCCTCAACCCTCTGGGCACTCCCGACCTAATGCGTGGGGAAGAATTACAGCTATTGGGCTGGATGCGAACCGCCACTGGCCCTGAAGCTGATATGGCCCAGCTGGTTGTGTTGCCAGGAACCCACAATAAATGGGCTCTGGTGAAGGGCGGTAAAATTGAGACATTTGTTACCGCGCTTACCGGTGAGCTCTATGCTCTATTACAAAACCACAGTGTATTGATTGGCAATACTGAGTCGGCAGACTTTTCCGCTGATATTTTTCTACAGGGCGTTAAAGTCGCGACAACCTTGGAACCGGGACAGCTGCTACAGGCGCTATTCGCCACTCGCAGCCGTCAGGTCACAGGTGAGTTGTCGGAGCTTTATGCCTCGTCATATCTGTCGGGACTATTAATCGGCTCTGATGTGGTTGGATCGCTGGCGTTGATGGAAAAACGGATGGACGGAATTTCATCTGTTGACCTAATTGGCGACTCTGCTCTGAGCCATTGCTATCAACTCGCTCTGGAATCTGTCGGTGTCAAAGCCGAACTGCGAGACGCAACTCAAATTGCGCTCTCCGGTTACCAAGCTGTTTATGAAGCTCTTCAACCCTCTCTGCACAACTCTTAAGAGACATATTGCTATGAACGAAAAGCTCGAAAACTGGTTTGCCAAAATGCCTGTGGTAGCAATCTTGCGCGGGGTAAAACCAGATGAAGTGGTGGCCATCGGCGAGTCTCTCTATAAGGCCGGTATCGGCATTATTGAAGTTCCGTTAAATTCCCCAGAGCCACTAAAGAGCATAAAAAACTTAGCCGACGCTTTGGGCGCCCGCTGTGTGATCGGCGCAGGCACTGTATTGACCGAAGTCGATGCCGAGGGCGTTGCCGCTGCTGGTGGTCAAATTGCTGTCAGCCCCAATACTGACCCCGCGGTAATTGCCCGCAGTCTTGCCCTGGGCATGGTGCCTATGCCTGGCTGGGCAACCGTCACTGAAGCCTTGATTGCCTATCAGGCGGGAGCTCGCTATTTAAAATTATTCCCCGCGGCAACCTACGGCCCGGAACATATTAAAGGGGCTAGCGCGGTATTGCCTGCGGATTGCAAAGTGCTGGCGGTAGGTGGTGTGGGTGCAGGCTCAGCCGCCGCTTGGTTGCGTGCGGGTGTCGATGGTTTTGGTATTGGCTCTGAGATTTATAAACCCGGTGATAGCGCCGAGCAGGTCTATCAGCGGGCGCTGTCTTTGGTGACTGCACTTAAAACCGCACTTTAGACGAGAAGGGAAGGTTAATACAGCATGATCACAGCAACATTAATGGAAACCCTCAAGGTAAAAAACACCTTGGGGGAGGGCGTTATCTGGGATGCCATTGGCGCCGCTGCTTGGTGGACTGATATTGATGGCAGCAAACTCTATCGCTATGACCCTGCCCATAAACAGCTCGATCACTGGTCCACACCTGAGCGTTTGGGCTCCTTTGCCCTAGTCGCCGACAGCGACTATTTGATCTGCGGCTTTGCCAGTGGTTTTGCCTATTTCAATCCCCATAACCCTCAGATAGTCGACCTGCAATGGCTGCAAAAAACCGAGCAAGATAATCCGGGCACTCGACTGAATGACGGCCGCGCTGATCGGCAGGGACGCTTTTGGGCGGGCAGCATGGTGGAGTCTGGGGATCAGGGCGGCGGTGCGCTGTACTGCCTAGATCAGCAATTACAGGTCACCAGCAAAGTCTCTGGGCTAAGCATTTCAAATGGGCTCTGTTGGAGTCCAGATTCGACAGTTATGTACCACACCGACACGCCGTCGCGACGGATTAATGCCTATGATTTTGATGCCACTACCGGTGCCATCGCCAATCAACGCTGTTTAGTGCGCACAGAAAAAGGCTGCTTCCCGGATGGCTCTACAGTGGACTCCGAAGGCTATATTTGGAATGCCCAGTGGGGAGCCAGTCAGGTGGTTCGCTACAGTCCTGCGGGGGAGGTTGACTTTATTTTACCTTTACCCGTTAGCCAGCCAACCTGTGTTGCCTTTGGTGGGCCTCAGCTCGATAGACTCTTTGTGACCAGTGCAACTCAGGGATTTGACCAGCAGGCGCTGCTGGCTGAGCCAGAAGCGGGCAATGTCTTGGTCTTTCAAACCAATATTACCGGCACTCCAGACTCGCGGTTTGTCGCGAGTTAAAAAATGTTTAAAAAACTCAACAATAGCTCTGCCTATAGGCTTTATATATAGGTTAACACTGCTATTTATTATCGCTAAAAACAGGAATAAATAAGTTCATGAATTACTTTCGCCCGCTGTATCCATTCCTACTGGGATGGGCTCTGATTCTCTATACCTCAACATTTTCTGATATAGGCCTTATTAATGGCTTAGGTCAGTTAGTACTTTTTGCTCTAGTGGTTTGCCTGCCAATCTGGCGCACCGAACGCATGAGCTATGTGGATATAGGCTGGCCCTGGGGACTGGTTTTGCTCGGCGTGATTAGCTACTGGCTCAGCGATGGCCACTGGCTGCGATCCCTAGTGGTTAGTGGAGTGTTGATTCTGATTGGCCTGCGTATGGGTATGGGGGCGCTAAAAATGTGGCGCATGGGTTTATTGAAAAAAGAATTTCCCCGCTATCAATATCAACGGGGACGCTGGGAAAAGGACGGCAAAACCAATGTGCAATTGGCCCTGCAGGTAGATGCCATTTCTCAGGGGTTGGCCAATGCATCCTTTTTGGCGCTGCCGGTTTTTATTATCGCGTCGAATAATAGTCCGGTGTTGTCGATGTTCGAGTTGGCTGGCTTGGTGATCTGGTTGTTGGCATTTGCCATGGAAACTCTGGCGGATTTGCAGAAATTAAGATTTCTGCAAAAAATGAAAAAAGAGGGCAAGCAGCGTCAGGTCTGTGATGTGGGTCTGTGGCGTTACTGTCGCCATCCGAATTATTTTGCTGAATGGATGGTGTGGAATGGGCTGGTGGTCGCGGCCATACCCTCTTGGTTAGCATTGCAGGGTTCTGAGACGACTCTGGTGTGGGCATTGCTGGGATTCGGTCTGCTGTTTACCTCGAGAATGATGTACAGCACTCTGGTCTATGTCACCGGCGCAGTGCCCTCGGAGCATTACTCGGTGCAGAAGCGCCCTGGCTATGCAGAGTATCAGCAGCGCACCAATCGTTTTTTCCCAGGACCGCGTCGCGAGGGCTAAGCTGCCTTGGGCTTAAGAGAGCCTAAAAAATCTGAATTGGCAAATAGTCGACATTCGGCTTAAGTATTTAGTCAGAGTATGTTTCTCGGTATCAATATGTTTATATTAGTCGGCTGTGAGAATTAGGCTAATCAACAGGACCAAGTAACCACTAACAATAATTCCATTATGGAAATTACACCCAGGGGAAACCAAGCATGTCAGAACAGACTTCAAAAGAAATACGCTCAACAGTCACCAGTGAAGGTGATATCACAATCTCTATTGTCAACGTAGCCATGCCAGTGCCGAAAGATCATGAAGTACTGATCAAGGTAGAAGCCGCACCAATTAATCCGTCTGATCTCGCCCTGCTGACCACCTTCGCCGCTGATCTTGACAGCCTGACCCTGACCGGTTCTGGCGATGACACAGTTGCCTCCATGAAAGTTCGCCCAGCTTTGATGGGCGCCATGAAGCCACGTTTGGATCAAGCCATGCAGGCTGGCAATGAAGGCTCTGGTGTTATCGTTGCTGCCGGTGCTAATCCTGAAGCCCAGGCACTGATCGGCAAGACCGTTGGTGTCGCCGGTGGCGCCATGTATGCCCAGTATCGATGTGTTGCCGCTCAAAGCTGTCTGGTAATGGATGAAGGCACCACTTCTGCTGAAGCGGCCTCGTCATTTGTTAATCCGCTGACCGCCTTAGCCTTTGTTGAAACCATGAAAATGGAAAATCACAGCGCACTGGTTAACACCGCTGCAGCCTCAAATTTGGGCCAGATGCTAGTTAAAATCTGTAAAGACGACGGCATTCCTCTAGTGAATATTGTGCGTAAAGCTGAGCAAGTTGAAGTGCTTAAGAGCCTGGGTGCAGAGTATGTTTGCAATACCAGCGATGAGAGCTTTATGAAGGATCTGGTTGCGGCATTGATCGCCACCGGCGCCACCCTGGCCTTCGACGCCACTGGTGGTGGTAATGGCGGCAAGCTTCCGGGACAGATACTGGCGGCCATGGAAATCGCTGCCAACAAGACAGCCAAAGAATACAGTCGCTACGGATCAGATATCTACAAGCAGGTTTATATCTATGGTGGTCTGGATCAGTCCCCGACTATTCTGAATCGCTCATTTGGTATGCAGTGGGGCTTAGGCGGCTGGTTGTTAACACCAATGATTGGCCGTATCGGCATGGAGCGATTTGGTCAGATGCGCGCGCGCGTCGCCAAGGAAATCAACACCACCTTCGCCAGTCACTACACTCAGGAGATCTCTTTTGAAGAGATGTTGCAGCCAGAGGTCATCAAGGCCTTTGCCAAGCAAGCCACCGGTGAAAAGTTCTTGGTCGTTCCGCACAAGTAAGTTTAATTAGGGCCGTATCGCTTAAAAAATAAGCGATACGGCCCTAATTTATTGAATAGCATTACTGCAATAATCCAAATAGAGCCTGACCCTACCCATGGGACCGATCGCAAGGGTAGGGTCAGGCTCTATTCGCTCCCAATCAGAATAACCGCCTAGTTGGCTTATTAGTCTTTTCCATCCTATCCTTTATCTAATTCCCGCGGCTATCAATCTGTCAATCGCTGGAATCAATCGTCATACCTTACCTGCCTGATATAAAAACGCAGGTCTCTATGAAATCAAAGTAATGGATTATTTTGGAGTCAATCTCGATGCACAATGTTGTCAAAGACTATTACGGTAAACAGCTACAGAGCTCTGCCGATCTTAAAACCACTGCCTGCTGTGATACCAGTGCCATGCCCGACTGGTTAAAACCGCTGCTGGCGAATATCCATCCCGAAGTGCTATCGCGCTATTACGGCTGTGGTCTGGTTTGCCCACCGCTGCTAGAGGGCTGCCGAGTGCTCGATCTGGGTTCCGGCTCAGGAAGAGATGTCTATGCCCTGGCCCAACTGGTGGGTGCCCAGGGGGAGGTGGTCGGTGTGGATATGACCGATGAACAGTTGGCGGTGGCCGAGTCTCACCGGGAGTGGCATAGCGAGCGCTTTGGTTTTGCCAATGTACGATTTATAAAAGGCTATATCGAAAAGCTCCATGAATTGGATTTGGAACCTGGATCCTTCGATGTCATTGTCTCCAATTGCGTGGTCAATCTGTCACCGGATAAGGCGGCGGTGTTGAGTGGTATACATCGACTGCTAAAACCTGGCGGTGAGTTCTACTTTTCTGATGTTTACGCCGATCGCCGGGTGCCGGATTCGGTGCGCGATGATTCAGTGCTCTATGGCGAATGCCTCGGTGGGGCGCTGTATTGGAATGACTTTCTCAGTTTGGCGAAGGGCGCTGGCTTTGCCGATCCCCACCTAGTGGAGGATCGTCCCCTTGAGGTGACGGATAAAAGCTTGGCCGCGCAAATCGGCAATTTACAATTTTTCTCGGCCACATACCGTCTATTTAAACTCGATGGGCTTGAGAGCGCCTGTGAGGATTATGGTCAGGGGGTGATTTATCGCGGCACCATTGCCCACAGCCCCCTGTGCTTTGTGCTGGATAAACATCATGCCATTGAGACCGGCCGCATATTCCCGGTCTGTGGCAATACCTGGCGTATGTTGCAGGACTCACGCTTTGCCGAGCACTTCACTTTTGTCGGCGATTTTAGTCAGCACTTTGGGTTGTTTGAAGGCTGTGGGTCTAGACTGCCTTTTAATAGAGGGACTTTTGATAGAGGGGCTTTTGACAGAAGGACTTTTGATCGAGCAGCTGCCAGTGAAGCCACAACACCGGAGTCAGCCCCATGTTGTTAAGTGAAACTTGCGATGATCAAACTGGCAATCAGGCCTTATCAAAATTTCGCATACTGGTGCTCTGTACCGGAAATTCCGCGCGCTCAATTATGGCGGAAGTGATTTTTAATACCGTTGGGGCGGATATCTTTCAGGCCTACAGTGCCGGTAGCCATCCCACGGGAATAGCCAATCCGTTGGCCCTGGAGCAGATCCGCCGACTAAATTTGCCGACGGATATCAGGGTTCACAGCAAGAGTTGGAAGGAATTTTCTGGACCCGATGCACCGGAGCTGGATTTGCTGCTGACAGTCTGTGATAACGCCGCCGCGGAGACCTGCCCGAGCTTTTCTGGAGATTATCAGCATATTCATTGGGGCTTTCCCGACCCTGCGGGATCATCTGATAATCGTGATGAGGAGCGCGACGCGTTCGCCCGTTGCTTTTCTGAGATCAAGCTTCGTGTGGAGGGGGTGGTGTCACGAATCTCGGCCACCGATACCAAGGATTCCATTTGTAGGGCGATTAAGCACTGCCATCAATAGGCTGCAGATTAAGCTTAAATACAGGCGTAAAAAACCGCGGCCAAGGCCGCGGTTTTTCGTTTCACTTTTTAGTACTTAGAAGTTCAAGCGAGCTGCTATTTCAACAGTGCGCGGTGGATCAATTAGCTTAAAGTAAGAGCCGTTAAATCCCGAAGGTCCCAGTGGAATGTCGTTGCCCCACATAAAGGTCTTTTCATCGGTGAGGTTTTTGCCGATTACGGAAATCTGCCACTGGTCATTGCCGGCAATAGCGATGCGGGCGTTGAGCTTACCAAAGCTCTCCTGAACCAGCGTCTCATCCAAATCGGCGCCGATAACAACATCGTCGGTCCAGTTGTAGTCCAAGTCGGCACTCAAGAGTAACCCTGAAGACAGTTCGGTCTCATAGCTGATACCAATATTAGCCGTGTACTCAGGAGCAAACTGTAGCGGCTGGCCGCTCAAGTCTTGAACGCATCCGCCTGTACCTGTCCAAGTTAGTGATTGAGCTAGATTACAGCCGGCACCAGGGAAGGACTTGTAAGTGGCATCCAGATAGGCAAAGGCACCGTTAAGAGTGAATTCTTCAGTCAGGCGATAAATCACATCAGCTTCGATACCCTGAACCTCAGACTCGGCTGCGTTACCCACTACAAAGCCGGCATTGCCGTCAAAAGTAGAGACCTGAACATCTTCATAAGTGCTCATAAAGGCAGCTATATTAAGACGACCACGGCCATCGGCGAGATCAATTTTGGCGCCAATTTCCACTGTTTCAACAGACTCATCTTCAAAGTCGGCTAGATCATCGGTAACGCCATCAACCGTTTCGATTTCACGACCCATGCCGTTATCTTCGTCAAATCCGCCTGCTTTATAGCCGTTGCCTATTTCTAGATAGACCATTGCATCGTTGTTCATGTCCCATTGAAAATTAACATGGCCAGTAACATGGTCTTCTTCGCGCTCACGGGTATAGTCGTGAACTGCTGTTAGGTTAAGCGCATTTTTGTAGACTGTCGCTACCAGAGGCAGGGCCATAGTTTCGGTCTGTTTAACCTTATCTGCATAGCCATTAGCCAACAGCCAGTCGTTGGTATAGAGCACTTGAGAACTCTTGGACATGTCTTTTTCGTCTTCCGAATAACGTAAACCAGTAGTAATGCGGAAACTGTCACTGACATGGTAAGTACCTTCTGCAAAGACCGACCAGCTGTCTGAATCTTGATTAAAGAAGTTCTCGGCTGTCGCATCCAAAATGCCGTTGTGATTGGCTGAGGTAAGAGCCATATCCCCTGGTGCCGTGCCGACTGGGAAAATTGAATTAAGAACCGCCTGAGTAAAACTTGCACCACCCAGATTAGGGTTGGCTGCGTTCAATAGTCCAAATATATTACCCTGTAGTGGCCCCACTGCCGACATATCAATATGGGTGAAGCGCTCGTTAGATAGCTCTTCAGTCTGATAGAAAGCACCGGTGAGGTACTCGAACTTGTCATCGCTTGGCGAACTGATAATCAGCTCGGCGCTGAACTGTTCGTGCTGCTCGTTGCGGCCGCGATTGAGTAATCTTAAGGGGCTGTAGTCTGAGTCTAAGCTGTTGTTAAATTCGTAGTCGGTGTAACCCATAACCGCTTTAACACCGTGCTCAGCATAGGTGCCATCCAGTGTGACCTGAAAGATATTTGACTCGGTGTCATCATACAGCGGCATATTACGAACGTTTTGTTCATAGGTGGTATAACCAAAGCCGGCTTCAAAGTTAGTTGAACCAAAAGGTGTACCATAGAGCGCAGCGGCTCCGCCAGTCGCCAGACTAGTATCAGTATCCGAAATCAGTTCTTGGCGACCGAGAATATCCACATAACCATGCTCGGCTTTAATAGTGGCAGTCCAGTCTTCGTTAACATCTATAGCTAAAGTACCGCGAACATAGACGCTTTCGTTTTGTGGGCCATCGACGCCATCGGCGGCGAGGTTGCGGACATAGCCTTTGTCATCATAGGCGCGCACAGCCAGACGGCCGCGAACTGAATCGCTCAGTGGACCTGAGACCATGGTAGTCAAAGTATTTGCATTTAAGCCACTGGTGAAACCAGCACTGACATAGCCTTCAAACTCTTCTGTGGGCTGTGCGGTGGTGATGTTCAAGGCACCGGCGACAGTATTTTTACCGAACAGAGTTGACTGTGGACCTTTTAGCACTTCAACACGTTCAATATCGAGGAACTTGCCACGGGCACTGCGGCCGCGACCGAAGTAAACACCGTCGACAAAAGTACCGACCGACTGTTCAAAACCGTAGTTAACACCTGAACCAATACCGCGAATAAACATCTGGGTGCCGGCACTGGCTTCAGCCACATGTACGTTAGGCATGTACATGGACAGATCTTCCATCTTAGTGAGGCCTTTGGCGCTCATCTCTTGACCACTCATTACTGAGATGGCGATGGGTACTTCTTGTAGCCCTTCGGCACGTTTAGTTGCCGTGACTATGATTTCTTCGAGCGTTAAACCTTGTGATAGTGCAGGTGCACTGACGGCCATCGCCAGTAGTGTTGCCGCAGCGGTGTATAAACTGAGAGTGAGTTTCTTCATGCTATTCCCCTTATTATTGGTTGGTGCTGAGTCACACCTTTTTTTTATAAAAACGACCTTTCTTGTTTGGAAAATCGACCGCGATATCACCACTAAAAAATCCTTTCGTTAGCGTCCAAAACCGACACTTTATTCATTATCGTATCACATTTAGTCAGCATCACTAAAACGACTCATAGGACTAAAAAAGCCCTGCGCTAAAACTCAGGCAAATGAAACTGCTCCTAGACCACAGCGGCAGACGACCTGCATCGGGAGATTTCCCAAGGGCAATATTTGCCAATCAGACAGTCTTAACGACGAGTACACAGCGGATTTTGGTTGTTTAGTATTTGCTGAGAAACTGCTATCAAAAGCTGCTATAAATAGGCTATTTATTAACAGGATAGTTATTAACAGCCTACTTATTTACTCTTTAGCAGCTAGATTAGTGAGCAGGGCCAGATTAATTGGCCTCTTGTCATGATTGCCAATACACTCCCTTTCAATTTCCTGTCGCTGTTCCCCTGCCTAAGGGTCTTAATGGGAGCTGGGCAATTTAACCAATGAGGTAACAAAGTAGTGATTGAGCAAATGGTAATAACGGAAATGGATAGCCGCGGTGTTGCCACCGTTACTCTGAATAACCCCGATAAACACAATGTTTTCGATGATGAGCTGATCGCCCAGATAAGTGCCACCTTTGAGGTTCTGGATACAGATCCCGCGGTACTTGTGGTTGTTTTACAGGGCGCTGGCCGGAGTTTTTCAGCCGGTGCCGATCTGGCCTGGATGCGACGCATGGCAGACTACGGCTATGAAGAGAATCACCGAGACGCAAACCTGATGGCAGAGATGTTTCGGCGTATTAACAGTCTATCTAAACCCACCATTGCGCGAGTTCACGGCGCCGCCTTCGGTGGCGGAGTGGGTCTGGCGGCGGTCTGTGATCTGGTGTTTGCCACTCCAAGTGCAAGCTTCTGTTTATCTGAGGTCAAGCTGGGCCTTATTCCGGCAGTGATCAGCCCCTTTGTCAGCGCCGCCATCGGACCTCGTGCCGCGCGTCGCTACTGCATAACCGCTGAACGTTTTTCTGCTGCCACTGCATTGCAGTTGGGACTGGTCAGTGAGCTCTGTGAGGAGACCGAGCTGGATAGTCGCATTCAAGCAATGGTTAAAAAATTACTGGTTAATGGTCCAGCGGCCATGGCGGCGGCCAAGCTGTTGGTCGCAGATGTGTCCGATGCACCACTAACTGATCAGCTGTTCGCTGAGACCAGCCGTCGCATCGCAGAGATTCGCGGCACTGAAGAGGGGCGGGAAGGGTTAAATGCCTTTCTTGAAAAACGCAGCGCAGCTTGGATAGGAGAGTAATTAGATGACCATTCCACAGGCGGTAAAGCTAGTCGAAGTAGGCCCCCGAGATGGCTTGCAGAATGAATCAGCACCGGTTTCAGCGGCAGACAAAATCAATCTCATTCACGGCTTGATGGATGCCGGTGTCAGCTATATTGAAGCGGGCAGTTTTGTTAGCCCCCGCAGCGTGCCGCAAATGGCTGACAGCGATCAGGTCTTTGCCGGTTTAAAGTCGATCCCGGCTTTGAACTCGACGGCTTTGAACTTGCCAGCACTGACCTTGGCGGCATTGACGCCAAATCTCAAAGGTTTTCAGCGGGCCATGGAATCTGGTGTCACCGAAGTGGCGATTTTTGCCTCAGCGTCCGAGGGTTTTTCAGCCAAAAACATCAACTGCACCATCGCCGAAAGTTTGACCCGATTTGAGCCGGTTATGCAGGCCGCCCGAGATCAGGGGGTAGCGGTGCGTGGCTATATATCCTGTGTTGTGGGCTGTCCCTATGATGGTGAGGTTACGCCTCAGCAGGTGGATGTGGTTTCTCGGGCGCTATTTGATATGGGCTGCTATGAAGTCTCGCTGGGGGACACCATCGGTGTTGGCACCCCGGGGCACTTTAAGCGTCTGTTAGATCATCTGTTGCTGCAGACCTCGGCGGATAAATTGGCCGTGCACTGTCACGACACCTACGGTCAGGCTCTGGCCAATATCGGCGCTTCACTGGAATATGGTATTGCCACAGTGGATGCCTCGGTGGCGGGATTGGGCGGCTGCCCTTACGCATTGAATGCAACCGGTAATGTAGCCAGTGAAGATGTGGTGTATATGCTGCAGGGCATGGGTATTTCCACCGGCATAGATTTGGATAAACTGATTGCAGTGGGCCAGTCTATTTCTGGGCTGTTGGGTAAGCCCACCAACTCGAGTGTTGCCCGGGCTAGATCAACTGTTTAGTCGGTCGCTATTTTTAAACCTTGCAAAACTCGCCGAAATTCTCGATAAAGGGCAGGGTTTTAAAACACACACTATAAAAACAAGAGAGAGATTATGTTCAGTCATATTATGATCGGTGCCAATAACATCGAAGAGTCAAAGAAATTCTACGATGCCACCATGGGTGAGTTAGGCTTTGGCGCAGGTACAGTTGATCCAAAGGGTCGTTGTTTTTACATGAGCGAGACCGGTATTTTCGCTCTGAGCGTGCCAATCGATGGCCAGCCTGCTACTCACGGCAATGGCAGCACCATTGGTTTTAACGTGACTAGCACAGAGCAGGGCGATGCATGGCACGCGGCTGGTTTGGCTAATGGCGGCACTGACTGTGAAGACGCTCCAGGTGTTCGTGCTGGCGGCGGTATGGGTGATATGTACTTGGCTTATCTGCGTGATCCCGCTGGCAATAAGATCTGTGCTCTGATGCGCATGTAATTTGCAGCCCATGTAATTTGTAACCCATATAATTTGTAACCCATATAATTTGTAGCGATGCTGAAAATCGGTGCGCAGTATCTTTTAGGCTGTTTTTTTTAGACTCTTTTTTTAGACTCTTTTTTTAGAAAGCTAAATAATCAAAGTCTTTGATTGTCTATTAGGTATTTCGCGCACCAATTTCGGCACTAAAAATCCCGGCAGTAAGCACTGCAGTTCTGCGTAAATCTGCTTGGCGACACTGTCATCGAGATCAAAATGCTGTGCTCCGGCAACCGGATCGCAGAGATGCAGATAGTAGGGCGACACACCGCAGTCAAATAATCGTTCACTGAGTTCCGCCAGCGTCACGGCACTGTCATTAATTTCTCGCAACAACACTGACTGGTTTAACACTTGCATACCAGCGTCGGTCAATTTTTTAATCGCACTAACCACTTGGCTATCAATCTCATTGGCGTGATTAATGTGCAGCACCACAATGGGTTTGAGTCGGGTTGCTGTGGCCCAGTTTAAAAAACTTTGATCGATTCGCGCGGGAATCACCACTGGCAGTCTGGTGTGAATACGCAGACGTTTGATATGGGCTATCTCGGCAATTTCTGCGGTGAGCCAGCCAAGAAAATTATCGTTGGCAGCCAGGGGATCACCGCCGCTATAAATCACTTCATTGATACTGTGGTCCCGGCGAATATAATCCAGTGCCGTCTGCCACTGCTGTTTACTCTGGCGATTCTCATCGTAGGGAAAGTGGCGGCGAAAACAGTAGCGACAGTTAATTGCACAGGCTGGGCTAATCACCAGCAGCAGTCGATTGGCGTATTTATGTACAATGCCCGCAATAGGGTTGTGCTTGCTCTCTTCCAGGGGGTCTTTATTGTAGTCTGGACTCTGTAGCATTTCGGCGGCAACCGGCAGCACCTGAAGTAGCAGTGGGTCTTTGGGATTCCCAGGCTCCATGCGATCGATAAAGGGCCGCGGTACCTTGAGGGTAAATTCTGAGGCTGCCTGTTGGCTGGTGGATAGCTGCTCTGGGGCCAGGTCTAAACCGCTCAGCAGTTGATCAATTGATGTGACCGCCTGACTCAGCTGCACTTTCCAATCAGGACTAATGCTGATCGGCTGTGCAGGACTTAGGCTGGTATTGGTTGTCGACATGCTTGTGGTGGGTCCTTGGGCTAGAGTTATTTATGGCCTGTTATAGAAGGCCTGTTGTAGAAAGCCTGTTGTAGAAAGCCTGTTGTAGAAAGCCTGTTATAGAAGGCCTCTTTTATAGGGGCTCTTTTATAGGGGCTCTTTTATAGGGGCTAAGCCAGAATAAAGACAGTGAGTCTACGCGATTGGCGCGTTGCTACAAAGTGAGTTTCCAGTAAAGGTGTTGATGTGTCTTTAGATGAAAAATTTATGGGTCGTGCCATGGCGCTTGCGGAACAGGCAGCGGCAGTGGGCGAGGTGCCGGTTGGTGCCCTAGTCGTCAAAGACGGGCTGGTGATTGGCGAGGGCTACAACCAGCCCATTACCAGCTGTGATCCCACTGGCCATGCGGAAATTATTGCCATGCGCAATGCCGCCACAGCACTGGGCAACTATCGCCTCAGTGGCTGCGATCTCTATGTCACCATCGAACCCTGCACCATGTGCGTGGGCGCTATGGTCCACGCCCGCATAGGCAGAATTATTTTTGGTGCCAAAGAGCCTCGCGCCGGTGCCCTGGAAAGTCAGCTGCGACTGATGGATGAGTCTCATTACAATCATTCTATCGATTGGCAGGGGGGTGTTTTGGCGGAGCAGTGTGGGGCGCTTATAAGCGGCTTTTTTCGCGCTAAGCGTGCTGCGGGGAAAGCCCCTAAGCCTTAAGGCTCTAAAATCTTAAAGCTAAAGGCTCTTAAATCTTAAAGCTAAAGGCTCTAGAGGGATGAGGGTGCGGAGTCTTCCCATTCACTGTTGGGCTGCTGATCCTCTACATTTTGCAGTTCCAATTGCTGGGATAGTTCGTGCAATTCTAAGTATCTTGTGTAGTAGCGAATATTGTCCACATAGATAACCGGCTCATTGCCTCGGGCATAGCCGTACTTTAGCTCTTGGTAATACTGCTTGTTGCTCAGTTTGGGCAAATGCTCTCGCACATGTTCCCAGAGGTCTGGATTCTGTCCATTGCGCTGGGTAAGAATACGCGCATCTTCCATATGCCCAAAGCCCACATTGTAGGCCGCCAGTGCCAGCAGTGTGCGGTTGGGTTCGTTGATACGATCTGGCAGGCGCGAGCGCAACTTCGACAGATAGGCGGCACCGCCGGTTAAGCTTTGCTGCGGGTCGAGACGATTTTTTATTTTCATTTCGCGGGCGGTATTCAGGGTCAGCATCATCAAGCCGCGCACACCTGTGGGCGATCGCGCTTTTGGATTCCAATGTGATTCCTGATAGGCGACGGCAGCCAATAGGTGCCAATCGAAACCGAACTGCTCGGCAGCCAACTTAAACAACGGCTCATAATTCGGCAGTCTGCTGTCCACCAACTCACCAAAGCGCTGGGAACCCGCCACAGAGAAATTGTCGGCCTGTTCCAGCAGATCATTTTTTAAGTTGTCCAACTTGCCACTGGCGCTGTAGTCACTGAGAAAGCGATTGGCTGCCGCCAGTAAGGTGCCGTCGCCATGGCGCGGGAAGGCCCAGGCTACAGATTGGGGGTCGGAAATATCGATAGCGCGACGCACCTGGGGATAGATATGTCGGCTCACCAGATAGGCCAGTGAGTCGACCACGGTGTAGTCAATCTCGCGGTCGTGAACCATGCGCATCAGTTCGCTCATTTCACTGCTGCTATCCTCGCGCCATTTTAGCCCTGGGTACTGGGCGGCCCAGAGGCTGAGTTGTTCACTGTGGGACGAGCTTTTCAGTACCAGCAGGTCGCCGTCGATATCACTGAGGGAGCGCGGTCGTGCAGAGCCGCGGCGATAGACCAGGTGTTGGGTGACCTGCATATAGGGATCGGTGAATTGCAGTAACTTGCTGCGGCTGGCGTTGACAGTAATATTGGCGGCGGCGAAATTGCCTTCGGGACCGCCTACAGAGAGTAATAGAGCGTGGAGCGTTGGTTTTGATTGCACCACCAGCTCGACATCGAGGCTATCGGCAAAGGCCTTGGCAAGCAGGTACTCAAGGCCACTTTTGCCTCTGCCGTCTTCATAGTAGGTGGTGGGGCCAGCGACGGTGAGCATGTGCAATGTGCCGCTTAGCTGCACCTGTTGCAGGTCGCTGATGCGCGCGCTGCTGCTAAAATACAGGGCAAGTAAGAGCCCGATAAAAGCCAAAATGATGCGCTTGCCAGTGCGTCTTGCGCTGACAGGAAATCGGGTTAAAAGCTTTTTCAAAAGTCCGAGCAAATGTGCTCTCCAAAAGATCCCTAGACTGCTGCTCTAAACTACTGCTCAAAAAGGCTGCTCAACATGGCTGTTAGAGCATTACAGATGATAATCACTGCAAAATGACTGTCGCTGAAAGAATTGTACAGGCTTTACTCAATTCTATCTGCCTACCAACAGATTTTTCAGCTAGAATGACGCGCTTTCTCATTCGAAAGTTTTGCGAGCACTGCCTCTATGATGATCCTCACCGGCGCACCTTCTCTGTCTGCGTTTAGACGTAAAAAACTTCTTTCAACACTACAGCAAAAAGTGCCCTCTACGGTTTCAGTTTACGCCGAATATGTGCATTTCGCCGAACTGACTCAGCCGCTCTCTACGAGTGGGGTGGAAACACTGCAGGCACTGCTGACCTATGGTCCGCGAGAAGAGAAAACTGCCACCAAAGGACAGTTGATTTTAGCGGTACCTAGACCTGGGACTATTTCTCCCTGGTCGAGCAAGGCGACGGATATAGCCCATAACTGCGGCCTCGATCAGGTTGTCAGAGTCGAACGTGGCACGGCGTATTATGTTCAGGGGCAAGAGCATTTCACTGAGCAGCAACTGGCCGATCTGGGTGCCGAGCTGCATGACCGTATGGTTGAGTCAGTGCTACATGAGCTACAGCAGGCCGAAGTGTTATTTAGTCATCACAAACCAGCGCCGGTCGCGACTGTCGATACTCTGGGCGGTGGAGTTGATGCACTGCGAAAAGCCAATGTCGAGCTGGGTCTGGCACTGGCCGAGGACGAGATAGAGTATCTGGTGGAGAGCTTTGAGGGGCTTAAACGCAACCCCACTGACGTCGAGCTAATGATGTTTGCTCAAGCCAACTCCGAGCACTGCCGTCACAAAATTTTTAATGCCAGCTGGACCCTCGACGGTGAAGACCAAGAACATTCCCTGTTTGGCATGATTCGCAATACCTACAAGGTCAATGGCGAAAATGTTCTCTCGGCTTACTCAGATAACGCCGCGGTAGTGGTGGGCACCGAGGGTGGTCGTTTCTACCCAGATCCGGCGACCAAGCTCTATGGCTACAGCCAAGAGCCCGTGCATCTACTGATGAAAGTGGAAACCCATAATCATCCAACCGCTATCTCTCCCTATGCTGGTGCGGGTACTGGTTCCGGCGGCGAGATTCGCGATGAAGGGGCCGTGGGTCGCGGCTCGAAACCGAAAGTGGGACTGGTGGGCTTTAGCGTCTCCAATCTCAATATTCCCAACTACAAGCAGTCTTGGGAAGAAGAGTATGGCAAGCCGGAGCGCATTGTCTCGGCACTGGACATTATGCTCGAGGGACCAATTGGTGGCGCCGCCTTTAACAATGAATTTGGCCGCCCCAATATCTGCGGCTATATGCGCAGCTTTGAAGTGGATTTTGACAACCAGCGTCGCGGCTATCACAAGCCGATTATGATCGCCGGGGGTTACGGCAATATCCGCGCCGACCATGTCGACAAACCTGAATTTAAACCCGGCGCACAGTTGATCGTGCTCGGTGGCCCGGCTATGTTGATTGGTCTCGGGGGTGGTGCGGCATCGTCCATGGCCACCGGCTCCAGCTCGGCGGATCTGGACTTTGCCTCAGTGCAACGCATGAACCCAGAAGTGGAACGCCGCTGCCAGGAAGTCATCGATCAGTGCTGGCAGCAGGGTGACAACAACCCCATTGCCTTTATTCACGATGTCGGCGCAGGCGGTCTCTCCAATGCCCTGCCCGAACTGGTCAAAGATGGCGGCACTGGCGGTCATTTTCAGCTGCGAAAAGTGCCCAATGATGAGCCCGGTATGGCACCAGTGGCAATCTGGTGCAATGAAGCACAGGAACGCTATGTGCTGGCCATTGAACCTCGTGACCTGACGCGCTTTTTGGAAATCTGTCACCGAGAGCGCTGCCCAGTAGCTGTAGTCGGTGAAGCGGTTGAAGATAAAACCATTACTGTCAGCGACAGCTACTTCAAAAATGATCCCGTAGATCTGCCCATGTCGGTACTCTTTGGCAAGGCGCCAAAGATGCATCGCATTGCCGAACGTGACCAGGCTGAAGGCAAGCCTTTCGCTACCGATAATTTAAATATTGAAGACGCCGTATTCCAAGTGCTGCGTCACCCCACAGTGGCGAGCAAAAATTATTTGATCACCATTGGCGACCGCACCGTTGGCGGCATGGTTGCTCGCGATCAGATGGTCGGCCCCTGGCAGATTCCGGTGGCTGACTGTGCTGTGACTACAGTGACTTATGACAGCACTGCCGGTGAAGCCATGGCCATGGGCGAACGCACACCTCTGGCACTGATTAATGCACCGGCTTCAGGACGTATGGCGATTGGTGAAGCGATTACCAATATCGCCGCCGCACGCATTGCTCAGATGCAAGATATCAAGCTCTCAGCCAACTGGATGAGCGCCGCCGGTCACCCCGGCGAAGATGAAAAACTCTATCGCGCAGTGCAAGCAGTGGGTATGGAACTCTGCCCGGCTCTGGGAATTACTATTCCGGTGGGCAAGGACTCTATGTCCATGCGCACCACCTGGACTGATGGCGATAAAGACAAGGCGGTAACTTCGCCTATGTCACTGATCATTACCGCCTTCTCGCCAGTTCTCGATGTGCGTAAAACGGTAACCCCACAGCTGCGTACCGACGCCGGCGAAACCCAGCTACTGTTGCTCGATCTGGGTGCCGGCGCCATGCGTATGGGCGGCTCGATTCTCGCTCAAGTGAATCAGCAGATGGGTGATACAGCGCCGGATTTAGACAATCCGGCACTGTTGAAAAACTTTTTTGATGCTATGCAGCTCTCCCTTGAGCAGGGCGATATTCTCGCCTATCACGATCGCTCTGATGGCGGTCTGCTGGCCACTCTGGTTGAAATGTCCTTTGCCGGACACGTAGGTATCTCTGTAGATGTCTTTGGTCTCGGCGACGACCCCATTGCCGCGCTGTTTAATGAAGAGCTGGGCGCCGTGATTCAGGTCTCCGCCGAGCGCACCAATGCAGTGGCAGAGCGCTTTAGTGATGCCGGTGTCGATGTGCATCTGCTGGGTGGTTTAAACAGTCATCAAACTGTCGAAATTATCAATAAAAAGCTGCCGCTGTTTAAGCGCCTGCGGGTTGATTTGCTGCGCACCTGGACCGAGACCTCCTACCGTATGGCGGCACTGCGTGACAATGCCGACTGCGCCCTGGAAGAGTTCAATAATATTGCCAGCGACGACCCTGGTCTGTCGGTGAATCTCAGTTACGATCCCAGTGACGATATAGCCGCACCCTATATTAATTCCGGTGTTCGGCCTGCCGTGGCGATTCTGCGGGAGCAGGGGGTTAACAGTCATCTGGAAATGGCCGCGGCATTTGATCGCGCTGGGTTCGATGCAGTGGATGTGCATATGAGTGATCTGCTGGCTGGTCGTCGGGTGCTCAGTGACTTTGGCGGCGTGATTGCCTGTGGTGGTTTCTCCTACGGTGATGTCTTGGGTGCTGGCGAAGGCTGGGCCAAGACCGTGCTGTTTAATGAACAGATTCGCGATCAGTTCCAGAGCTTCTTTCAGCGTTCCGACAGCTTTAGTCTCGGCGTCTGTAATGGCTGTCAGATGCTCAGTAATCTCAAGACATTGATTCCCGGTGCTGAACTCTGGCCGCGCTTTGTACGTAACCATTCCGAGCAATTTGAAGCGCGCTTCTCGCTGGTACGGGTTGAAGAGTCGCCCTCTATATTCTTGCAGGGTATGGCCGGATCGCATATGCCGATTGCCATTTCCCACGGCGAGGGTCGCGCTGAGTTCTCGTCGCAAAAAGCTATGGATCGATTGCTTTCAAGCAATCAAGTGGCGATGCGTTTCCTCAATAATCATGGCGAGGTTGCATCCAGTTACCCGGCCAATCCCAATGGTTCGCCAGAGGGTATTACTGGTGTTTCGAGTAGCGACGGTCGCGCCACATTGATGATGCCGCATCCAGAGCGGGTCTATCGCACGGTGCAGAATTCCTGGCATCCGGATGATTGGGGTGAAGATGGTGCCTGGATGAGGATTTTCAGGAACGCACGAAAGTTTGTCGATTAAAGACGCGAGCGAACTAAACTATTAGGCCTAATTAGATCAAGCCGATTAGACCAAATCAAATAGCCCGGAGGCTGTGCCATGTCAAAGCTACCCAATGAAGCAGAGTTATTTAAGAAGGCACTCCAGGTTGGCGCTGTGTATGCCAAAAAGCGCGCCTATGGCGAGATTGAAGAGACTGATTCGGTAAAGCTGAAGGTTGAGTTTATCTACAAGGTGTTGGTGGAAGATAAGCTGATTCAGCCGTTGGCGAAAGAGAATATTAGTGATCCGAATATGCGCCATAAGCTGGCGCTGTGGTTGTCGCGGCAGTTGCCGGAGGGGCATGCACTGTTGAAAGAATGACTGCATGGGGCTGTTCTTTGGTCATCCCGGCCAAGGGATCTCTTGGTTGGGCGCGGGCAAAGCCATGCAGACCCTTTGCGATCGGCCCCATAAGTTTGTTATTTTCAGCGTTCGCGCAACTCGCTATCGCTCAAACAGGGCGCTCTCTTAATCTGAAAAGAACAAACTTATAAGCGGGCCCTGATTGATCGCAAAGGGTCTGCATGGCTTCGCTGGGAGTTTGAGGGTGCTGATGGTGGATGTCTCCGCTAGGCTCTAGATAACCGGGCGCAGTGCCTTCGCGACTACAGTGCTCTATGGCCATTCGAAATGGCTGTCCAACAACCAACAAACCCCCATAACAGACCAATAGCTGTGCTATTATCCCGCCCGAGTTGACCAGGCAGTCGCTGTGTTGATCTCTCTTGTGTTCGCTTGCGTTCATAAGGGTGCAACGCGGAGGAAAGTCCGGGCTCCACAGGGTAGAGTGCCAGGTAACACCTGGGAGGCGAAAGCCTACGGCCAGTGCAGCAGAGAGAAGACCGCCGATGGTTCGTTCGCGAACACAGGTAAGGGTGAAAGGGTGCGGTAAGAG
>ENA-OQVM01000913-OQVM01000913.1-marine-metagenome-genome-assembly--contig:-NODE-913-length-42142-cov-10.657958_pt1 | contig 42142 bp, 44 predicted proteins | sample MGYA00237776_ERZ505498 | MGnify/ENA primary metagenome ERZ505498 (study PRJEB26159, sample SAMN06265151) | marine metagenome | isolation source: Helgoland LTER site | place: Germany:Helgoland, sampling...
ATTGATGCCAAAGGCATATGATTCAGAATTAGTTTTTATAAAAAAAGAAGCCAAAAGTTTTATACATAAACTTGAAACAATTGACAATTCTTTGCTATCACAAAAAGCAAAACAATATCAGTTTTTTATTCATTAAAGAATATTAAGTTCTGAATCGTTAATGGAAAACATTTGTAATGATTTGGTTATAAGTATTTTAATATTTTTAAAACCACCTATTGGGTTTTTATGAATCAGATTAGATTTATAAGAAATAAAGTAATCACCATCTGTTTCTGCAAAAAAAGAGATCCCATAATTGATTTAACATTTAACTTTTCAATTATTTCATGTTGTATGACATGGCTCATTTGAGCTTTTCAAACCAGTAAGTATATGCTTCAATCTATTTGATTTAAGTATTCATATCATTTTAAGGGTTTCTATTAGTTCACTAATCCTCCTGGGTATGCTTACCCGTAGAGGGATCATACTTCCAACTCTTCTTTGTTGATTTATCATAGAACCACGTACATCCATCTATTGGTTTCGACCAACGTTCATACTCAGGGTTTTCTTTATCTGGTTCCCATTCACCTTCTAGGTCTAAATCAGCTTCAACGTCTTCAACTTCTCCTTCAGCTTCTCCTTCACCCTTGAGGCCTAAGAATTTATTTTTCGCTATTTCCATGTTTTCCGGTAGTTTATTCTTTAGTTTATTCTTGTTAACGACGTCATGTAATGATCTACTTGTCGGAAGAAAAGTTGATAAAGGAGATGCTGCAGGTGAAGACGCACTTGGATCTGAATTCTGCGACCCCATTTCTACAGCGCCTCCGAGCCCTTCCTGAACAAGTCCATAGCCCATATCTGACGTGGCTTCTCCTCCTTGACCTGCCCATTGATGAAGATCGACAGTTCCATCATTGGCGAGTTCAATCCCAGCGTCATTAGACGCAACTGCGGAAGCATCTAATTCATCAAGGGCACCTGTTGCTGCTCCTATCAGCGTTCCTGTTAGCATGTTCAAACCCCGTTGCGTTAGTGATGTCTTATTTGCCCCCGTTGCTTCATCATAGCCATAATCAGCAGCCTCCTTAGATACGGCACCCATGGCACCACTTGAGAATGCTTCTGCGGCAATGCCACCCCCGCCTTCTCCCGCTAACGCTCCAATAGCGTCTCCACCGACTCCGATTAAAGGTGCTAAACCACCTGAAACTGCACCGAGTAAAACATCTTTTCCTGTTTCATGTAAAGCATCTTTTTGGCTTGATTTTCCATTTCTACCCATAAATCCTGCGGATGAAGCAAGTTCACGTTCTCGTCCTGCCGCAACAAGGTCTGTCCCTTTTTCACCCGTATTCCATGTCATTCCCGCTGCTCCCCCTGCCATCGCTCCTCCAATCGCTCCTCCTGCCATTGCTGTTCCTATCGCTCCTGGACCAAGCGGTGCACCTGCTGCAGCTCCTGCAGCCGCCCCTCCTAGTCCGCCCAAGGTTTTTGCCCCTCCTTTATAAAGCCCTTTTTTAATTTTATTCCATGGCTTTGAGCGCTTTTTTTGGGTTTCTTGGGCCTTAGCTGCTCTTTCTTTCCTGTTGTCAGACTTTGCCCCAACCGAGGTAACTAGTGCATTTATCTCAGCTACTTGTTCTTCAGATAAGGGTGTATTACTATCACCACTATCAATTTTATTGTAGGCGATAGTCTGATTTGAAGGAATGGGAACACCGCTAATATCCTTGGGTAATTCTATAGTGCCGTCCTGATGTTTTGCAAAATGTTTTGCTTCTTTCAGCTGTTCATCAGAAATACCCTTAACCATTTGAATAGGCTTATTTCCTTTATTCTTTATTTCAAGAGCTGAAGAATTGTTTTTGCTGACTCGTTGTAAAGCCCTCGCCCCCATGCTATCAGCCTCCTTTTCTAGAGTTGTGCTATCATTTACTGCCATGCCGTTAACAGAAGTTGTTGGTCTTACTCTGCCTTCTGCTTGTTGTACTACATGGCCCAATTCATGAGGTAAGTGTTTTTCTTGGCCAGAAGCTAGGTGAATATCTGAACCTTGGGCATAGGCATGCGCTTGAACTGCTGCTGGTTTATCTGAATTTCGATGTACTTTTACATGGTCTAAAGACATTCCAGAAAGATTTTCCATTCCCGATTTTAGATTATCTGGAAGTCCGGTATTATTTTCTTTAAATTGAAAAGGTGCTGTTGAAGTGCTAGAAGCGTCGGCTGTAGCTTGTAATTGAGCTATTTCATCATTAAGTATGCCATTATCTGCAGACTCTTGAATTTGTTGTAGTTGTATGGCTTCAGGACGATTGTCCATTAATTGAACCGCTAAGTCATTTTGGGGTTGAAATGGACTTTCTTGAGATGAGTTTTTTACCTCTTTTTTTTTTACAAGTCCTTTTTGAGCAGCCATACATTTAATCTAGAATTAGATGATACCAATATACTAAATTAATTTAATTAGTTGTGTGTTCTAATTGAACAGTTCTGTAATTAAATAGGTTTTTATTTGCCAATTCCTGTTCTCTTTTAGGCCAAAAATTCATAGTATCTATGATTGATTGAAAGCTGAAATCACATTGATTAAGTAATGATTCTTCTATTGATGCTTCTTTTTGTTCAACTTTAATATCACTTTTCAAACTCAAAAAAATAAATTTTTTATAAAGAGAATATTTTCTATGAATGTGTTCCTCTTTTTGCCAATTCTTTTGTTTTATCAATAACACCAGGCATTTCTTTGGACATGTTATTGGTCTCATTTCTTGCTTTTTTATCACTTTCAGTAACTTCAGTAACTTCAGTTAGTTCAGGTAAACTTGGTGGGGATTTAAATAGATTTAATTTCTCCTGTAAGCCTTTCGCTTTTTCATGACCTTTTTCTTCAAGTGTTCGTAATGCATCTTTTAATCGCTCTCTTTTGTCCGCGTCTTTAATGTTTATTTCTTTTTGTCCTTTGGTGTTTTTACCCGTTTGTTGACCGTCATAATCTTGGTTATAATTTACATCGTTTCTGTCCATACTTTCATTACCAACAGTTGGCAATACATTTAATAAAACATCTGAGCCAATATCAGTAGTTACGTCACCAATTACATAACCAATATCATCTCCTGTTTTATTTGTATTTTCATAATTTTCATATAAATTCTTTTTTAACTTTAATTGATTTAACTCTTCTTTAGAAACGCTGCTGGCACCTCCCCAGTGTTCACTTCTATTAATTTCATCATTTATACTAGTTAATTCTGCTTCTTGATCTTTAGCGCTCATAGATTTAAACCTTTCTAGTTCTCCTTTTGGCGCATCTTCGCCAAGACCAGTTTTTGAAATTCTATTTTCATATTTATGACCAAATAAATTATTTTTAGCCGAAGATTCTTTGTCTATAACGGTAGTTTTATCTAGCTCTGTCTTAACAGATTTATCGTGACCGTTTCTTATTCTGTCTAAATCAGATTGAACATATTCTCCTTGATTGCGATTATTTAGTGTTTTTCTACCGTTTGACCAGGCTTGATTAGCCCCAAGAGATGTGCCCTCAGAGGCTCCTTTAGCAACACTCCCGTATAATTCACCTCTTAATTCAGTAAACAAGCTTGGGTCAGAGTTGGTAAGGTTTGCAATACCGTCTGCAACTAATTTCAAAGCAGTTGCTCCAATATTAATTCCTTTGAAGATTGATGATAACCAAGAAAGGAAGGCGCTAATAGGGGCAAATACAGTGGCCATTGGGGGAAGAAGAATACTTAAGCCACCAAGCCAAGTTGCGGTTGCAGAAAAGACTCCTCTAGCCAATTCTACAAATTTTTTGAAAGAGCCAAGAGCAGCAGAAATTTTACCCCAAATTGTTTTTGATCTCTTCTTTATTTTTGCCCAAAACTCTGCCATTATATCTTTCATTTGATGAGCTAAGCTTTGAACCCAAGGTCCGTCATCAATTCTTCTTTCTGATTTCCCGGTTTCTAAGTCTAAATCAAATTTTTCATCACTTACTTTTCCTCTTCCATCTTTTTTAGGAACAAACTTTTTTGTACCAAAAGATAAAAACTTAATTCCGCCAGCTACAAGACCAAATTTTACAGCATTCCATATGGCACCACCTATAGTAACAACTCTTCCTTCTGCTCGAAGACCATCTCGTCTTTCTTGCATTTTTTTTCTGTTATCTCTTACCTCATAGAGAAGGTTTTTAGCATCTACATAATTGGCTCTTTGTTCTTTTCTTAATTTTTCCTTTGAGCCTTTTCGTTTAGCTAAATTTTTCCTAGTATTCCCAAGTTCATAGTGTCGAACATAATACGCTTGTGCCATTCCATCAGCATCTTTAGCTTTAGCTAGTAAAGTGTCACTTTTTTTAGCATCACGCAAAGAACTATTTTTGTAATTTTTTAATTTAGATTTTTTAAACCCTTTTTCTTTTGTGTTCAAGACTTTATTATGCATCTTTGAAAGATACGTTCCTTTTGCTTGTTCATAAAGTGCTGTGGTTTCATCTCCAGATTCTACTTCTTCAGCAGCATCACTATAATAAGAATTTACAGCAGCATCTCCTTTTATAAAGGTATCAAACTGATCCATTTGGCCGTGGTGTTTTTGTATATTCATTACCACACCTTTTAGGGACTTTCCTAGACCTTTATCTTTTTTTTCCTCAAGTTTATCATCTCCTGTTTTTTTCTTCTTTGGAGAAACTTGAGATTTCATAGATGTCTCTATATCTTGCTGATCAAATGAACCGATGCCTTCTTCAATATCGTTAACACCTTCAGGCTTGGAATATTCACTATCTCGAATTTCAGATTTAACATGATCTTTTTCTGAGGCAATTGTTTCTAAATATGCTTCAAGTTTTTTTACTCTTCCCCCTATTTTATCATTTTTATGCTTTTCATTCCAATTAGTTATCAGTTTTTCGATAGATAATAATGAAGAATACCTTTCTTGGGCTTCAGCCCCCTCTTTTGTAAGCTTTTCATATCTCCAAACTAAAGCATCTATTTTTTTAACCCCAGCACCTCTTTTTTTTATTTGATCTTTTGTTGATTCCTGAAACCCTTCAAGTGTTATTTGTCGTTGAATTGTTGAATTGTTTAAAGTTGAATTATTTTCTTGATGCTCTGAAGACTGGTCTAAGGTGTTAAATTGGTCTGCCATTTCTTGTAATTGGCTAACACCTGAAGTTTGTTGACTCTTGTCTGATAGGGTTTGAAGTTGTTGTATTTCATTTGAGCTAGTACCTTCTGATTGAATACCAGCATCATTGTTTTTTTTTGATGACACCTCCTCAAAAGACTCTTTTTTACTGTTACCTTTTTTGAGTTTTAAAGCGGCATGCATAGACAGAATTAAATTATATGTATTTTATAAATTTATGGTTTTTTTTACTCTTAAAAAAATTATACCGAATTTCTATTATTATCTAATTATTCTTTTTTGAATAATAGTATTAAAATAAATAAACAAAGCTTACTCTTTATCTCTTTCTAAATCTCTTGCTTCTGTAAGTGCAGAAGAAATCATTCCGGAGGGTATAGCTATGATCCCAAGACCAATCATTAAAATAATAAATGTAAATATTCTACCACCAATAGTTATTGGAACCGCATCTCCATAACCAACAGTTGTTAGTGTTACTACAGACCACCATAAACTAGAAAATATAGAGGAAAATGCTTCTGGTTGAACCGCATTTTCAAAATAATAAATTCCTACAGCAGAAATATAAATAAGAATTAAAGAAACAACACTAAACATGGTAAGTTCTTCTTTAATCATTCTGAAGGCAATAGAAAATCGACTAATTGCCTTATTATATCTAACTAATTTAATAATCCTAAAGAGCCTTAGAAATCTTAGTATCCTGGCTGATCTTAAATCAAATCCAAAAGATAAGTAAAAAGGAAGAATGGCTAATAAATCGATAATTCCGTAAAAACTAAAAATAAATTTTAGTTTTTTGTCTGAAGTATAAATACGAATAAGGTATTCTAAACTAAATATTATAACAGAAACCAATTCAAATGTATTTAATAAAACTATTGTTTTTTGATCTAAACCAGGTAAGGTCTCTACTGTAAAAGAAATGATGGATAATAAAATCAGAAACTGTATTAAATAATCGATATATAAGCCAATCTTTGTTTGTTGATTCTTAATTATTTGATTAACTTTTTTTTTCATTTTAATACTTTTTTAAGTTAGCAATCTATCTATTAACACTAACTGAGCTGTTATATATAGGCTTAAGTTAAAAAAGCTAAAAATTCAATAGAAATTTTCAGGTAGGGGGTTAATAGTAATTATAAAATACGGCTAAATTTAATAAATTAAAATCAAAAAAATTATATTTAAATATATCTTGAAATTTTTTAGTGACAGTTTGCTATTACTTTACAGAATAAATGGAGTATGATCTTGACCATACACAAGATTTACCGGGTTTAACCGAAATTTTAAAAAATAATTCCGGACTTATTACATGCCCCCAGCCCCACAGGTTTATTTTGTCTGTTTTAAAGTTACCTATTTCTTGAATTCCTATATTAGTTTTTGAATTTAGCAAGGTCCAAGCAGCATTTTTATGCTTACCTCCAGAAAGGTTACTAAAAAAGAACTGTTCTTTGGGCGTGTCCTTAAATGTTATACGGTTACTACCAATAGCAACTTTTTGTTCAGTGTTTACAGTTTCGTCAAAAAACAAGGGCTGTAGTTTAAATGGGAATGACAACTCATAGTCTTTACCTATTGAAGTGTTGTTTATTGCCATAAAATTATGCACATATTCATCGGTAACAATCTCTTTCTCGCCGGTATTGTGAAGGGTGTATTTAACTGTAAAACTAGAATGATGCAATTCAATTTCTTTGATTAATTCATACGAGTATCCGTTTACAGCTTCTGATACACAGGTAATAATCACTTTATTAGCCTTAGAAAAAACAGCAAATTTAGCAGGTTTAACAGCATACTTTTTATGAAATAAATAGTGGTCATCTTCTTTCTTTAACAGGCCAATACCAATTTTGTGAAACCAACCGCCAATGGCGGTTTCGTTAAAGCCTAAAGGAGTATCAATTCCAAATTCATTGTAAAGGCCTTTGCCAAAGCATGCTGTATTTATAAGATTAGTATTTTCTACAGTAGTTACTGAAATATTTTGAAACCTTACCTTAGAAATTTTACCCGTCCAGTCAAAGCGAGTACAGTTGTAATTTTCAGAGGGTGCATCAACGTATATCTCTAGTTTTTTGTTTTTAAGTACATATGTCATATTGTAAAAAAGTGAACTATTGGAATTCTGAAAATTACGCTACAGGATAAATTTTATAAAAATTAATTACCCATTTCCATATAATCAACCACCAAGTTAACCATTGCGTTTACACCCGTAATAAAACCACTTTCATCAAGATAAAATTCTGGAGTATGATGTGGTGCAGAGGCCTCAGGGTCTTTTCCTTTTGGCAAGGCACCTACATAAAAATAGAAGCCAGGGACTTCATTCGCAAAAAATGAAAAATCTTCTGCTCCTGTTTCAGCAGGAACAAGGATCACATTTTCAGTTCCAGTAGATTTCTGTAAAGAGGGTAGTATTTTTGCTGTCAGTGCTATATTGTTAAATGTTACTGGATAATGGGAAGAATAAGGAAGTTCTAAAATGGCTTCAGTTCCGTTTGCTTCTGCTGTTTTTGTTACTATTTGACGAATCCGCTCAAAGACTAATTTCTCATCAGATTCACTTAATGTCCTAACAGTTCCTAACATTTCTACTTGCTCAGGAATAATATTAGATCTATTTCCTCCATGTATAGCACCAATTGTTACCACAGCGGCATTTCTGGTAACATTTACATTACGACTCACAATGGTTTGAAGATTATTAATAATTTGAGCTGACACGACTATAGGATCAATAGAGGACCAAGGTTCTGCTCCGTGAGAAGATTTCCCTTTTACAGTAATTTTCATGTCGCCAACACCCGCAAACATTCCACCAGGACGGTAGGTGATTTTACCTACCTCTAGCTGTGCGTTAATGTGAAGTCCAAAAATTACATCCACTTTTGGGTTGTTTAAAGCACCTTCTTTAACCATTAATTCTGCACCACCTTCCTCCCCTTTAGGAGCACCTTCCTCTGCAGGTTGAAAAATAAACTTAACAGTTCCTTTTAGTTCTTTTTGCATCCCAGATAAAATTTCTGCAACACCCATAAGAATGGCCACGTGAGAATCATGTCCACAGGCATGCATAACAGCTGTTTCTTTTCCGTCATATACTGTTGTTGCTTTAGAAGCAAAAGGAACAGCTGTTCTCTCTAAAACAGGTAATGCATCCATATCTGCACGCAGGGCTACTACTGGACCCGGCTGCCCTCCTTTAAGAACACCAACAACACCTGTAATCCCAACCTTTGTTTGTACCTCTATACCGAGAGACTGTAGATGTTTTGCTACCAATGCAGCAGTTCTAAATTCACGATTTCCTAATTCAGGATTTTGATGAATGTCTCTTCTCCAATCAATAACTTTTTGTTCAACTTCTTTTAATTGATTTTCAAGATTATTGGATTGGGCCTTTAGTTTAGGAAAACTTAAGAGCATTATAAATACCAGTAGTAGTTGTGTTTTTTTCATTGTATGGTTTGTTTTCGATGTGATTTTTTTTATTAAAGAAACTTCTGTGTTAATGTTTAAGAACATTTTAAACAACTAAAGTAGCAAAAGAAAATGGTTTAGGGGATTAAATTTTTAAGCACTTTTACCAATAAATTTTTATGATAAAGCTTCTCACAGTCAACAATAATTACCTAGTTAAAACAATTTACAGTACTGTTTTCAAACTTATATTGTAACTTTAAGGCTTAATTTAAAAACAATTATTATGATCAAACAGATTAAATTAGTAGGAATTTTAGCTTTTACAATTTTAATTCTTTCAGCTTGCGCAACAACTGAAAAAGAAGAAGTTATTGATATGGAGCAAGTTAAAATGGAAATACAAGCAATGGAAGATGCTTTTGCTGCCGGTGAAAAAGGAAAAGATGCTGATGCTGTAGCAGCTTATTACAGCGATGACGCCATGAGTTATAGTAGAAATACCCAGCCTCTTTCAGGGAAGAAAGCTATTAGAGATAACATAGCAAATAATATAGCAAAAGATACTACAGGGAACTACAATGTTTATAAGGTAGTAGATGTTTTTGCGGAAGGGGATACAGCTATTGAGATTGGGTCTTGGGTGCAGTTTGATCCTTCTGGGAAAGAAGTAGATAATGGGAACTTCATGTCGTATTTTCAGAAACGTGATGGTAAATATGTTTGTGTGAGAGATATGAGTACAACTACCACCCCTGTTAAGCCTAGTTTGTAATTTAAAAGCTTAGTTAAAACAGTAAGGTTTTAGTCAATAAAAAATAAAGTGCATGAAAATGCACTTTATTTTTTATTTAAAATATCTCAAGGATGTTTCTGTTAATTTCACCTAACTTAAAAGACTTTACTTTTAATCAATCAAGACTTCTTTAAGGACATTATAATATCTTAGTACAAATAAAATTGGCTCTAGATTCATTGCAATGAACATCATTTGCCAATAAACTATCTGTAAAACCCGTGTACATATCTACTGGAATAATTTGAGAAGAAGAGGTAGATTGTTCGTTTGCTATTGTGATTACTTCTTATTGAAGTTGGGTCATGTAGTTTGTTAGTTCTAATGTCATTAAATCGGTGTGTCCTGCACATGAGCCAATAGTCATTAAACACATGCCGAGGACTAACGTTCTTAAAAGTATTTTCAAGAGGTTTTTTTTAATAAACGAATGTTTTATTACTTTTTAATCAGTTTTACTGTTTTGTTTTTTATTTTTAGCAAATAAACTCCTGAAATTAAAGGAGTTATATTAATGGTGTTAATACCTGGCTCTACAATCCCTTTCATAGCTAATTTTCCTTCAAGAGTATAAATCGTAAAAGGGAGAGTTTCGTAACTAGCTGTTTCAATAATAAGTTGATTGTTGAGTGGGTTAGGGTAAGATAAATATTGAAACTTTTTGTTGATTATTTCATTTACAGTTAGAGTTTCGCATTCAATTAGTCCATTAATATCAAATAGTGACACAAAATTCCATATCTCTGTTGTCGCATCTATATCCATATTTCCAGACGTACCTGGCCAATCATGACCACCTCCAATTACTTTTAACTCTTCTACTCTAGTACAATTGTCTCCATTTTCCCAAACCCGATGTTCAACAGTACTTCCATCTGAGGTATCAGTATTTGGTAATTGGGTAATTGTTGGATTGATATCTGTAGTATTATAATTCGACCAATACGTTGTAATTTCCTCAGCCGACATATAATAAGGTTGATATCCATTGTAGGTAGAATGAGGGCTTGAATCAGCAGTACCAGGAATTAAAAGAATAGCAGTAGGATGAACAGGGGAACAAAAACCTAAGTTATAATAACTATCTCGAAATGCATCAACCAACATACTACCAGAAACTGAAGATATTGCTGCTATTTTATTGTTTAATCTACATGCAAGTTCATAAGAAAAGATTCCACCTTCAGAATAACCACAAGCATATACCCTGTCATTATCGATTGAAAATTCACTGCTTAAAGCATCTATAATTGCCTCAATAAAAAAAATATCGTTGTGTGAAGTAGGTGCTTTATGCAACCAAGAATAGCTACCATCGGTGGGATCAGTTGCAGCTTGAGGATATACAGCGATAAAGCCGGCGGTATCGGCAATTGGACGCATATCATTTGTATAATTCATAAAATCACTTGCTAGGCCGTTTCCTCCATGAAAATTAAACATCAGCGGAACAGATTCAGAACCATCATAATTTGAAGGAATATATATTATATATTCACGATTGTTACCATTAAAAACCATAGATCGAATTTCCTGAGTTTGTCCATATGTATTTAGATAACTTATGAGTAGAATTAGCAGAAACTTTATTTTTTTCATAATTTTTATTTTAAATAAAATTTTTCTTGTATGGTATCAGTTATGCTATTAGTATTCCTTACTGAATTACAAAACGAGGTCTTACGGACACTATACAATACATACTAAAATACTAAAATTATATGCAACCCTTAAAAAAGATTTGTTAAAACAGTACTGTTAGAATAAATGGGAAAGTTTTTTGCGGGAATGACTATTTCCATCAGTCTTGAATGCGTTCAAATTTAATTTTTCTGACCCCATGATCGGTATCCCATTGGGCAACTTCTTTAAAATCCAATTTCTTATATAATTTAGTGGCAGGCATGTTCATTAAGCCTGTTTCAACGGTAAACCTATTCGATTCAAATGTTTTGAGAATAAATTCCATTAATTGACTAGCAATTCCTTGTCTAAAAAAGAGAGGATGAACAACCAAACTATTGACGTGGGTTGTTGTATTGTGATGACTAATTTCAATAATTCCTGCTAGTTTTTTGTTTTTGAAGAATCCAAAAAAAGTAGTCTTACTTTCAATATAACTTTCAATAGGTCTTTTTAGAGGTGGGAAATCAATGGCATTTAATAATTTAGCCTCCACGGAATAGGAAGCCTGAAAAACCTGGCGCATTTTGTCAGAAATAGTTGTTTCTTTATGATGTAGTTTTTCAATCATGAGAAAAAATAAGATTTAGTACATGTAGATTTTAATCACTATTATTAGGTTCAGTACCAATCTTCCACCATTGCCAGGAACTATTAGTAAAATTAATAGCAATAACGGATCCATTACAGACGAAAGTAATATAAAAAGCTTGGTCGCCATCAACAACTAACATATTATTTTCAAAAGTGACGGGTGTTGGATTTGGTATGTCATCCCTTATGTTAAGTAAATTACAATAGCCAGCATTACAATTATCTGGAAATAAATCACAGTAATACGTATATCTTAATCCATTTTAGAATTCGCACATTTTATTTGGTGAAAATTCACTTCCAGCAGCATTTTCAGGAAGCCATTTTCTTTCTATAGCGTATTGTAAAATTTATTCAGAGTTATTATCATTTATATGAAGCAAAACTTCATTTTACTTCTTGAGTTTGATGTTGTTTCTTCCCAACATTTAATTATAAAATAAGAAGTAATTTTAAATTGAGTATTGGACTTTTCTTAAATATAAATTTATGTTTTGCTGATGTTTAAAGACATTGTTATAATCAGATTTTTAGTCAAAACGAGTAGACAATATATCTAAATTTTCATGTTTGATTTTTAAAATCAATTCACCAAATAATGTATTCGCCCAAGCAAACCATGTTCGATTAAAGTCTTTGGGATTATCTTTATGAAAAGCTTCGTGCATAAAACTAGTATCGGCATGTGTGTCTTTGAGCATTTTTAGACATGCTAAAATTTCTTTTTTATCAATTGAAGTCATAGCTCTAAGAGTTATCTCCATGTGCCATATTTTTTAGAAGCAAAATTAGTAGAAATCTGTCCATTTTGAATTTGGTCAACGACGAATAATTTAAGCTCTAAAGTTACTTTTTCGTAGCTTTTTTTTCGCCAGGGTTCTTTTTGTGTTTAATTTTTAGTCAACCTATTTCAGGAAAGTACACTCCTTTTTTATTAACTCAAGGTGCTTGTATATGGATTGCTCATTATTTTAATCACTAAAGTAAATAATTTACAGATAGAAAACCTGGTAGCCTGCCAGACGAATGCAGGACTATCATTAGTAGGTTAGAATTAGCAATACATTACATAAGGGATGTTAGAAGCTTTTTTTTATTCAGGGAGTCATACACAGGATCTTATTTTGACATCCATAGTATTCCAATTGCAATTATAATCAATGGGGAAATAAAAACAACTTGGCTAATTATCCACAAAAACATGAATTTAAACCATTCAATACTTCCCATTTCAGTCGACTTTTCTTTTTTCGTAATTTTCTCCAATTCCTCCAATTCCATTCTCATAAAGTCAGTTTTACTGATTTTTAAGTCAATAATTCCAATATCATTTAATCCTTTTTTAAATCCGCTAAAAACTGCTTTTGGATGTAACCAGAAACTATATCCCATTGCCCAAAAACTAAAAGTACAAATAGGAAAATATTTCCACATTCCGGTTGATATTTCCCAACCAGCAATAAACGCTTCTCCTTTCCAAGAAGTATCACAGTTATTCAGAATATGCTGTATATCGTGAATATGAGTAACATCTTTTCTAAACTTTGGATTTGGAAACTTTAGCTTAATTCCAAATATTTTTATCTCAAAAGTATCTTTGTCTATTCCACCATTTTCAGGAATTCCATTTTCTTTATAAAACTCAATCAATAATTTATTTAATGTCATTTTTATAGCGATATTTAATATAACGTATTCGTATATAACGTATTATGTTATTTGTGGATTAAAGTTAGCGAAAAAATAAAGGATAGAAAATCAGATAGGATTTTTAAAAGTAATATTTTATTTATCAATTAAAAATATTAGCTATAGTTTGTCTTTTATTATAATTTTATAACTTCAATACAGCCTCTATCTGCAATTGTTATATAACAGTTCTTGTAATCATTACTAAATGTAATATTTGTTGGCTCCTTCCCCTTTAACACTATTTCTTTTAATAATCTCCCTGTAGGTGATATAACTGCAATTGTTCCTTTTCCATACCGACACATATACGTTTCCATTTCCATCACAACGCATTCCGTCTAATCCAAAATCTTTAAAAGAAATGAATTCTTGCTTGTTTCTTAATAAACCATTTTCGACAATATCATAAACTCATATTTTTCGTTGGACTGATTCATTTACATATAGTTTTTTACCATCATGACTTACTTCAATAACTTTTGTCATTCCCATTTATTTTTCCAATAAAACAAAGCCGTTTCTTTTGTTATCTTCCATAGTTTACAGGTATTATTAGACCAATTTGCGTCACTATTTATTTATTGTTAATCCTTTTTAATTTAATGCCTTTCGACCAATTTATCATATTAAGTATTATTTAATCTTCTTGATTAATTTATTATAAGAATAAACAATAAGGTAACTTGTAAAAAAAGTAGATACTGTCAAAGTAAAAAACTTAATTATTGCTGTCATTTCAATATTTTTCAAACCCATGGCTATTATACCCATTATAATAAAATGAATTATGTATATACCATAGGAGTGACGATTAAGCCCATCCCATATTTTACTTTTATTGTTTAAGTAATGTTTAAAAATAATAATCATTGAATACACCATATACGATAATGATAGTAAAAAGCTTGCCTTATTTATCACTATAGCTATTGATTTAATAAGTAGGTAATTATTTGGGATTGTTAAATTACATATTTCCCCTCCGATATATATAGTTATAGCAATCCACCCTATAACATGACTAATCATCTCAATTTTTTTATTTCTTATTCCTGATTCAAATGTCTTTAACTTAAAAGTTTGTGATCCTACTAAAAAAGCTAAAAAAAATATAAATATTCTCTTATTTTGAAAAGTTAATATTGCTGATACTGTCCAAATTTTAAGATTAAAATAATGCACTACAAGCAAATATATCAGACCTGAAATAAGAACATAAAATAGAAATTTTCTAAGTTCAATTTTTGAAGTGTCTATTTTAGAAAAAATAAGGTATATGATATTGAATAAGAATAAAACAGGCAAAAACCATAACCAAGATTGATTCCATATTGAACTCCAATGAAAATAAGTGGTCCAATCTTCCTGAGGCATGTTACGTGAATATAAATATATAATCTTGTAGAGAGGTATTAATGTCAGAACAGCTATTGACCAGGGAATTATTAACCGTTTAATTTTCAATATTACAAATTTTTTATGTGTCTTATTTTTTAGTGATAATGGCGCTAAAAATCCAGACACAAAGAAAATCGTATACATTACAAAAAGATCTAATATAAAGAGCAATATGCTAAGAAAATCATTACTTAGTGGATCATAAATTATCCAAAAATTAGAGTAAAAAGACGTTTTGTTATATGTAACACCAGCATGAAATACAACTACTAAAAGGATCATGAAAGCTCTAAGGTTAGTAAGCCAATATATTTTATTATAACCAATCATATTTTAGTTATTTCGTTTTTCAGCTTGTTGCTATCGTGATTGGTTATGATTTTTTTGCGAGTTTACAAGGCTAAAATAATAATAAAATAAACAATATTGGAGGTGTTTGAGGATTTCCCGGAGTGAAAATCAACTAGTAATGAATTATGCGCGGTGTTGTAATTTTTTTATTCAATTTTTATAGTGTAACAGAATTTTTGGTTCTAAATTTATTAGCTTTGATGAATTCAATTCCGACTATGTTTTTTGTCGATATACTTTGCTTTTTTATTTTTAATTAAATATTCGCTAATACAAATATCATTTTCCGCATTCAGACCAAAAATAATATTTAATTCCTTTTCCGATTTGACTCTAAATTCGTTATTAGTAATCGTTGTTATAATTCTGGGATTTTTCTCTTTTTCAGTGAATAGATAAGTAATGCCCTGTTTACTCTCTTTAAAAATATTAAGTTCAAAGATTTTGTCAGACTATATTTTGTTTGATAAGTTAGCACTTCCAATTATAGAATCTTTTATTAAAATTGGCTTTATGGTTTTCATTATGCTGATTTTAATTCATGCTCAAATATTTCAACCTTTTTACTTTTCATATCAATTTCCAGAATATTATGATTTACATAATCTGCAACAAACATTTGATTCTTTTCTCCAAATTGTATGCCATTTCCTATACTTCCATTTGGGAGTTTTATAAACACTGAGCTTTCTCCGTTGTGCGTAATTTTCCCTATAGTTCCTTGTTCTTCAAAATTCACAGCATAAATATTTCCTTTATAATCAGGTGCAGGTCCTTCAATTCCATCCGTAAAACTGCCCTCCTTTGTAAAAACCGTACTTTGTAAATGTTGGCTACATGAGACTATCAACATTAACAATAGAATCAAAATTGTAATTTTTCTCATTTTATTTTTTGCTGTTATTCAACGGTTTAGTACTCAAAGCAAAGAACCCTAGCGTACGATGACTTCATATATAATGTTAGTACCTTTTTATTCACATTCAGTTTCAATAAAACCCTCTTTTTCATCATCATATTCAAGGCATTTCTTTTGAATTAAAATCATTTTATTATTAACTACTTTATATGTCGCATTCATATGACTTCTCCCACCACAACATTGATTGTGTTCGTAAATAAGTTTTGAGTTATTATCAAACTTTAAAGAGGTTCCACCAAAATTACTTTTTAAGTATTTATTAGAATTAGGATTTCTAAGAATGTAAGTGCTTGAAGTATTTGAACCCGCATAACTTGCTTCAAAGACAGAAAAATCCTCTATCCCATCAAAGTTATAATCTCCAATGCTTATGTTATCTATTCCAGTTAGTTGACAGTCCAATTTAATAGTCTGAATTAATTTATCTGTCCTTTTTTCAAATATTTTTACACCTGATATTCTTGCATAAAACTCACCTTTTTCTTTAGTTATTATAGTTTTAAAGTAATGTTTTTTAGTAGATTTTGACTGAAGTAATTCCTTGTTTTCCCATTCCAAGTCATCTCCGGAATTAATCACAAAATCTTTTTGCAATGAAATCTGATAAGTTTTTGAGTTATCAGACTTAATCCATTTTCCTTTAATTTCTTCATTACTTTCTTCAAAATCTTCAAAAACTAATATCGCAGAATTTTTTCCAAACATATCTTTTTCAAAAAGGTTCAATTTGCCTTTTTTTAGACTCCCATTTATTGTTATTGGACTGTCATACTTATCATAAGTATAATAGGCCAATGAAACTCTATCGCTATAATGATAAAGAACTAATGTAATTGGATATTTACCTAAAAGACCAGAATAGCTAGATTGACTTTTTCCAGCCTTTGAAAACAAGAGTAATAATATGAATAGGATTAATTTCATTTCTTCGATTCTAATGATTTAACAGTTGATTTTAGACCAACTTCAAAAATGTTGTTTTCCAATCCAGCTTCTTCTTTGATTTTCATTCTATTTGGCTTGTCAATACCTACAATTGTATTAGTAACAACATTTTTCATTAGTTTAGGTTGTCAAAATACTTTGTCAATCTATCATGCCTTAATTTCATAAAATCAAGCATAATGTCTACTTCTTCATCGAAATTATTAGAATCATAATACCTTGGGTTGTCAATTGACCAGGTTTTAAAGTTCTTCATAGCTGACTCCCTTATAATTTCACTTTTCATAAGTACTCTTTGTTTTAAACCATCTAAACTCAGTATGTTTTCCTTATTCAAATTTCTCCATTTTTGTTTTAGAGCTGTTTTATACCAGTCAAACTTTAATAATCGTTTGAATAAAATAGACCGTTCGATATTCAAAGGTCTTGCATCTAAATTTAGCTCATTATCCCCATCACGACCAAAGCTGTGATCGTAGTCCCAAGGGGCAAACCTTATAGGGGTTTCATTATCAGCTTTATATAGATAAAAGTTTTTCAATATCCCATCACTATTATTTGAAATCAACAATAGTAAATGCCAATCTATAACATTATTGAAATCAAAAACACTTGATAACTCATTCTTAAATTCATCGTCACTACTGTTCAGAATGAAGTCTCGCACCCCTTCAATATAAGCTCTTTTATTCGATTTTTCAATTTTTGGATAAGTCTGTTGATGAAAATTAGTAGAATTTTGAGAGGCAATTTCATCATATGTCTCCCTGAAAATATGTGGCTCTTTAAATATAGTTGCCAAAGAGTCTGTGTCTATCAGTTTTAAACTTGATTTATCTAATTTTTCCATCAAAACATATAGTCCATTATACTCGCTATTTATTTCTACTTCCACAAATTGACATTTAGAGGTGATATTGTTTTTACCCATAGCTGAAAATATTTCATAGGATAGTACATGACGAAGAAATGTTTTGTCTATATAATTTGCATTTAGTATCCAATCATCATCATTAGGTAGGCCAGAAAGTGAAATATCTTGTTCAAGGTCAATTTCAAATGAATGCTTAGGAAATGAAATGGAGTATCCACCTCTTCTTTTTATTCTCGCTTCATAAAAATGCTGTTTTGTATTTGTAGTTTCATAAAGGGTCATTTTTATTTTCTCCTTCTTGGGTATTGAGTCTTCAAATTCAAGGTTAAGTATAGCCAAGTCATCTTTTATACTATCTGTCTCATTTTTTATTTCAATTAGTACAGGAAGGTGATCTGAAATACAAAGATTATTTAATCTTTTGTCATCAATATGGCGATAACTTAGAATGTTTAAATTTTTTGTAAAAATGTAATCGATTCTGTTCTTTATCTCTAAGGTATTCTCAAATCCATTAAAAGTACCTTCTGGTCCGTAAAATTTATTTTCTGAAACCTCAAATCCAAAATCCAACTCTTTTCTTAATATGGTTATAGGGTCAGATGTCGGAACAGAGTTTAAGTCTCCCATGACAACAACGTTTGCCTCGCTTAATTTATAGTCAATAATCTTAGTAAGAATCAGTTTCGCTGACATTTTTCGTGCTTCAATTCCAATATGATCAAAATGGGTATTAAATATATGTATTGAATCATTCGTTATTTTGTCTTTGAATTTTCCGTAAGTACAAATTCTTTCCATTGAAGCATCCCATCCAATAGAAATTGTATCAGGACTGTTTGAAAGCCAAAATGTTTTTTGAGTAATTAATTTAAATTTTGTAGAATCATAATAAATAGCACTGTATTCTCCTTTTTTATTTCCATCATCTCTACCAATGCCAATATAATCGTAATTAGAAGTGTTTTTTTGTATATAATCTATTTGATTATGTAATCCTTCTTGTATACCAAGAAAATCAGGGTGGTAATATTCTATCAAATTGATAACTTCATTTTTTCTCTTATTCCATGAATTTTCATTATCCTTTGGGTTATCATATCTAATATTAAATGTCATAATTGATGTAGTCTGTCCAGACATATGGAAACATCCAAATAATATCAGAGACAATATAATTTTACGCAACAATTTATTCATTAGTTGATTTTTTATAATTAACGTCAACATATTTTATATTTCATTTGTTGCGTTTTTAAAGGGACTAATTTAGCAAATACAAACCAACCTAGAAAATGAGGTTTTTCGTAAAATAGCTTGCATTAGTAATTAATTTTACACGGCACTATTAGTATTGTTTACTTTACCTTAAGTAAAGTTTGTTTGTCATTTAGAATTATTTATTTTACATTTGTTAAAACTTTAATATTTTTAATTATGAAATTAAATTATCTATTTCCTAACAACTACAAGAAAATTGGTTGGTTAATTCTCATTCCATCAGCAATCATTGGTTTTATAACTCTTATTTTAGAACTCGAACCTAATTCTTTGAATTTTAATGTCCCTACTATTTTTATTGACGAGCTTCTTGGGGATAAGCATTTCTTCGGAATTGTAAACGATAATATTTTAAATGAAATTTTAGGCACTCTAATAGTATTGAGTTCATTATTGGTTGCTTTTTCTAAAGAAGTGTCAGAAGATGAATATATTTCAAAAATCAGGTTAGAAAGTTTGGTTTGGGCCGTTTATTTCAATTATGCTATTCTTTTAATATCATTTGTATTCATATTTGATCTGGCTTTTTTATGGGTTATGATATTTAACATGTTTACAATTTTATTGTTTTTTATTATTCGATTTAATTGGCAAATTTCTAAACTTAAAAAAGTCGCTCATTATGAAGAATAGTATTAAAGTAGAGAGAGCAAAAAAAAATATTACCCAAGCTGATCTAGCTACACTAGCAAAAGTCAGTAGACAAACAATTAATGCTATGGAATTGGGGAAATATGTTCCTTCAACAGTTTTGTCTTTGAGGTTAGCACAAATTTTTGAAGTAGAAGTAAGTGAGATTTTTATTTTGGAATATTCAGACTGGGATTAGGACATATTACTGCCAATGGTTTTGTATAGGATTAGTTGCGTTGGTTTGAACTAAGTTAGCATAAGAAAACGAAACAGAGGAAATTCTGAAGGAATTTCCCAGTAGACGATAATCAAGCAATTGATTATACACGTTGTTGTCATTTCATTTTTTTATTGGTTTATAATTGATTTAACTCTTAATATTGGTTTTGATTGAGTAATGTCTATAAACCTAACTACTCCTTGCTCCCATATATTTTCGATTATTGATGTTTTGTCCGCACTTAACACCCAAGTCTCTGGACTTGAAAAAAATAGTGTTGGATTTGAAAGGAAAGCTTCTTTTGATATTCCTAATTCTGGATCTCCTCCTAGAGCGCATATTATGAGTGTCGTGCCATTAGAAATTCTATTAAAGAACTCTGCGATTGGCCCAACGGATAGAAAGTCATCTTCTGATGCTATTTTTGTATTAACAACATTTAAATCATCAACATCAATTTGAAAGTCACCGTGACTACCTCCGTAACCATCTTTGGGTCTGACTTTTATATTGTCATTTATCCAATTGATATATTTGTAATCATAAAATACTTTGAAAGCGAAACTATGTTCTTCTAGATAATTCAATTCGGGAGCGATTCTTTTGCGCAATTCTTTCAATCGGTTCTCCTTTTGAAGTAAAAGTCGTTTTTCCTTTAAGTATTCAATTTTATTTCTGTCCATTTTAAATTTAAATCATCTATGAGTTAAAATGTCTAGTCCTGAAATATGGCTACAGGTTAAAATTGAATTTACGCTGATAATTTATATACCATATTAGGTGTTTTATAATCTAAAGATAAATGTAATCTTACTTCATTGTATAAATTAATTGCATTTTTTGCAGCTCGTTTAGCGTGAGCCACATTATCAAAGGTTTGGTCTAAATAAAACTCATCTTTTAAAATTCCATTTACACGTTCAGCCATAGCGTTTTCGTAACAATGATTTTCTTCTGTCATACTAATATCTATCTTTTTTCTTTTGAGTATTTGTGTGTATACATTACTGCAATACTGTATACCTCTGTCTGAGTGGTGTATGAGTCCTTTAATGTTTTTAGCTTGATAAATCGCCTTATTAAGTGCTCTCACACATCCTTTTAACTCCAAGCTGTCACTCAGGTCATAACCCACTATTTTCCTAGAATACATATCAGTTATTAAAGCCAGGTAACAAAACCCTTTTACGGTTCTAATGTATGTGATATCAGATACCCAAACTTGGTTAGCTCTAGTAACTTCTAGGTCTTTTATGATGATATTTATAAAAACGATGATAAGAGTTCGTTGTTCTCGCACTGGTTCTCCTTCTAAGCGTCAGCATTTGATGTTTTCTAAGCAGATTAAATAAAGTATCTCTACCAACTTTAATATTTGCTTTATTAAAATCTACATGTAACGATTTTACAAGTTTTCGTACTCCTTCTCTAGGAAGAGATTTGCGTCTTTTTCTAACGATATTAATAATCTGTTGTTCTCGATTTAAACGGTTATCAGCTCTGTTTTTATGCTTGTAATACGCATCACGTTTAAGTCCAAAACAATGGGTTATAGTTGTTAAAGAAGCAAATCCCTTAGCTATCTTTTTAGCTTTAATTAGGGCTTTATAGGTCGCTTTTTTTTTAGTTCATTAACTGATTTATAGCCAAGATCTTCAGCTGCTACTTCAAGATAACAATCCTGTACCATAGCATCGAGATCTTTTTTAAGTAGTAGTTTTTTAAGCTGTTCAATTTCTTTTTGAAGTGCCTTAATTCTAGATATTTCGTCTTTTGTTTCCACTTTTACTCTGGTGTTCATTAAGTCTTTACGATTGTACTTTTTAATCCACACATTTACTGTTGTGGGTGCAATAGAGTAGAGTTTACAAAGCTCACTCTTTGTGTGTTTTCCGATGGTGAGTTCGGCTAAGATTTTTAATTTAAAAGGTTCACTGTAACGTCTAATTACTTTGTCATTTCTGTACATAATGTTTAAAATTATGTAGCCTTATTTCAGGACGGGTCAAAATGAATGCCAACGTTGATTTATATGGTTTGTTGTTTAGCACTAAGATAGCAAATAAGTCAACACCCATTGTTCAGCCACGTAGGATTTTCTGCAAGGAAAAACAGAAGCAATGAACTCATACATTTTGTTGTACTGAGTTTTATTAGGCTTTTCTTGGGTGCAAATGTTAGATTTCTACGCTCCACCCTTTTAATTAGTTTTGTTTTCCAAATAGACTTTCAGTTCAAGAATTATAACTGTGTCTATGAATCATTGCTTTGTAATCATTGGTTGTTTAGACTTTATTATTAATTAATTCACAAAATTTAAAACTTTAATTAAATCAGTTTCTTTACTTAATGATAATTTGTTTTCTTTAATAAAGTTATAAATAGATTGTTGACTAATTTTATCTGATTGAAAGAGCTTAGAAAAAGAGTTTTTTGATAGCTTTATCTTAGTTAATTTATTTTCACTGTATAAGTAATATTCTGCCTTTTGGATATATTTATTGACTTTTCTATTAACCATAGGGTTTATAGAATGTTCAGAATAACTTATATTATAATATCTATAAATTGAAAATTTATCGTTAAAAAATAATTCAAAAATTTTTGACTTTTTATTGACCTTAATTACTCGGAAAACTTTAGTATTAATTATAATTTTAATTAAATTTTTACTAAAGAATGTAAAAACATAACCATCACCATAAAAAGCTTCCAATGTATTATCATATAAGTTTATATTTACTTTTTTTATTTTATACTTTCCTTTATCTTTTGAATATATTATTCCTTCAGTGTCCCAGTCATCAAAATAATAAGGAGTACCATCAGTCTCAACTTTAGGATTAACAAAGCCTTGTCCTATTTGAAAATCTACTTGTGTTCCAAAGCCTTGTCTTGTAATATTATTGGGGTTTGTCTTATGAGTTTTTTCTTGAGCTAAAGATGTTAAAATTGATATTATTTGTAGCAATAAAAAAATTCTTTTCTTCATAATATTTATTTAAATTAATTTTTTCGTGTCACACTAATTAGCGCGCCTGCAAATTCAAAATCAGTCGTTCTAATTTTTATTGCTTTTAATTCTATTTTGTATGTCTTTTAATGCAGCACAACGTGTTTGTGTAAGAAAAATCGCGTTGTTTAAGTACCAAAGTTAGCAAATAAATTATAGATAGAAAGTCTGCTAGGATATTCGTAAGTAGGTAAGAATCCAGCAATAAATTATGCACGGTGTTACCCATCGTTTTTATTCCGCTAATTTTATTATTCCGTCACTTGCTTTAATAAAAGTACTTTTATCTTTTTCAATTACTTCCCTTACAGGACTCATTGCTCTTTTAAGCTCAACAATTTTTACAGACTTTTTGTCTTTTAAGAAAACAACTAAATCATAATAATCAGAATATTTAATTCCGTTCTGTCTTATGTTTGACAGATTTAAATTAAATTCTTTTTCAATTTTTTCCACTTGAGAGTAAGGTCCGAGAATAATAAGACTATCCCATTCGAAATCGGTAGCCTTTGCCAAATCAACTTTATTATTTTTAGAATTCAATTCCGTCTCGATTTTTTCAGCCAGATTTATGTCATTTTCAAGTTGAAATAAATATCCAAAAGAAATAATTGAAATGAATATTATTCCGATTATAATTATTTTTTTCATTAGTAACTTTTTCAAATGTTGGGTAACGTATTGGTGTATGATCTCGTTGCTTGTTTAAGTACTAAATTTAGCAAGTAAACACTACCTAGCAATGAATTATATACTTTGTTGGCAAACGTTAATTTTGTTCAATTCCATTTTCGTCATAATATTTCCAACTATTCATGTTTACACCATAGTCATCTTCAAAGTACTCGACTGATAACAACTGCCCATTTGAATGAAATTCTCTAATTTTACCATGTTTACGCCCATCTTTATAGTTAAAAATAAATTCTAATTGACCACTTTTTTCATAGTATCTGCACTCTCCATGTTTCTTTCCATTTTCGTACATCTCAACTGAATATAATTGACCATTTTTAAAATAATTTTTCCATTCACCTGTATCATTACCGTCTTTATAACTTCCAACCTCCTTTATCTGACCGTTTTCGTAATACTTTTTCAGCTCTCCTGTTTCTTTTCCCTTTTTATAATGACCAACGATTCCTAACTGCCCATTTTCATAGTAGTATTTCCATACTCCTGTTTGTTTTTTATTAACATCATAGTTACCAATAATTTTAAGGTTTCCATTGTCATAATATTCTTTGTGTTCCTGGGCATTAGCAATCTTAGTAAATAATGCTACTGCTAAAAATAAAATTATTTTTCTCATATTCTTTTTTTTATTTTAATCTTAAATGTGTTGGGCTTTATTTCAGGACGGGTCAAAATGTTGGGCAACGACTTGAATAAACGCCCGTTTTAATGGCGTTTATTTTTTGTTATAGGCAGTTTTATCTTGTCACTGTTCTGATTGCATTTATAGTTTCCAAAACTTCGTCAAAACCTATCTGTTGGCTTGCGGCTGGAAGTTTTACGTTTAAAAAAAGCCTTAATCAGGGTTTTGACGGACATAACCATTTAGTAAGGTTACTACATTAATGATGTCGCCTTTCATGCCTGATGCAGTTTGAGAATCTGCTTTTAGATAATCATTAACAATATTGGCAGTACTGACATTAATAAGTTGACCAATTTGTGAATCACGGTCAAATGCAGCCAATGCATCACCATACTTTTTAACAATATTGATTCCGTCCTTTTTCAAGGCTTTATTCGGGTCGGTGTTCCAGTCCTGTGCTGATACGCTGTCTAGAGATTCTAGAACTGCGGCAAGTAGCCCAACTTCCGTATTTTTAGGCGATAGATTAGTTACTCCACCATCTTCAAACTCGTTGCCAGTGGAAAACCCGAGGTTTCCTTGAATCGTGATATCATCTACATTATATGTGCTAACCAAACTTGCCTTAACATCTGTCAGTAAGGAGGGTTTAGCATCGACAAAGGTCTCACCAAAAAATCCCCCTTTCGTCTTACGACTTAATGCTGACATACAAGCTTCAATTTTTACGGTACCAATTGACTTTTCCTTTTGAGCTAAACCAGTTTTGAGATTATTAATAACAGTGGCAACATCTGAACCAGAAAGTGTTCCCCCTTGCCCATCTTGCAAAATAGCTGGTTCATTACCCAAAGGGGCTCGGCCATGTGCTACAATAAAAATCTTTTCTCGGTCACCCATAGCATCGAAAACATTCTCAGGCACTACACCAGGAATGGTTTGTACAGCAATATCTTGCCCTCTCGTGGCATTTTGGGCATCGGCAATTTTTTGGGCATCAGCAGGTATTGGCGAACTGTTGCCATATTTCATAGCAAAACGCTGCATAACATCACCCCCTGTACTCGCACTTTTCGATTGCTCTTTTTCTTTACCATTAAATCTCTTCACAAACTGCATCGCTTTAGCCCCCATCACATCCGCCTCCTTTTCCAAGCCAGCATCGTCATTTACATTCACCTTGCCTTTCATCTGCATAGTCGGCTTTACCCTTCCTTGCTTCTGCTGTACCACATGCCAAGCTTCGTGTGGTAAATGTTTTTCTTGACCAGAAGCTAAATGTATATCAGTACCTTGGGCATACGCGTGTGCTTGCAACTGAGCTGGTTTGTCAGAGTTGCGATGCACCTTCACATCATCTAAAGACATCCCAGACAGGTTTTCCATTCCTGTTTTTAAGTTATCAGGTAAACCTGTGTTGTTTTCTTTCTTTTGGATGGTGTTCTTTTGTTGAACAGTATAATTATCTGCTAATTCCTGCAATTGAGCAGTTTCTTTAGTCTGTGGATTATTGTTCACCATGCCCTGAAAAGCTTTGAGTTGTGAAACACGTGGACTATTATTCGCCATCTCTTGCAGTTTTCTTTGTGCAACAGCCTCAGGTCTATTATCTACAAATTGAAAAGTCGATTCACCACCGCTCTGCATCTGAGAGGTCTCAGCAGTTACCGTCTGGCTTTTGTTCTCCTGTGTTTTGTCAGCGTGAGTATTCATAATTTATTCTTTTCAGGTTTTGGTCTATTGCCTATAACGTGTTTGTGTATGATTTGTTGCGTGTTTTAAGCACCTAATTTAGCAAATAAAAACCTAATAGAAAATCCGTGAGGATTTTCGTAAGTAGAGTAGAACTTAGCAATTAATTATACACGGTGTTGTAGGTAGTTTTTATACTCTAACTAGTTTTAATAATGGCTCGAATGCATAAAGAGCTGGTCTTCTACCTGAAGATTCTTCTATTGTTCTTAGTAATTCCTTATCTAATAACATTCTTGTAAATCTAGCAGCAGTTGGTCCTGGAATTCCGCTTTTTGATGTGAATCTATTATTTCTAAATATAGGGTTTGTAAAAATATAGTCTAATGCATTTACACTCCATTTTGATGATAAAGTATCTGAAAATACATGTTTCATTTCTTCGTATAAATTCTTTATACTTTCGGCTATTTCTAAATTTCGAACTGCTTGTTTTTCGATTGCATTTAAAAAGAAAATACACCACGCTTCCCAATCGTTATTTTCTGATACATTTCTCATAGTGTCAATATATTCATCTTTATGTTCTTCTAAATATCTACTTACATAAAAGTGAGGTTCTGAGATTGTCCCAGATGACCAAAGAAGAAGTGTGATTAACATACGTCCAATTCTTCCATTTCCATCTTGAAAGGGGTGAAGTGCCTCGAATTCAAGATGCATTAAAGCCGTTTTTATCAAAATAGGGTCTGAACTATCCTTTATATATGTGAATAACTGTTCTAATCCGTCATTCAATTTTTCTGGACTTATTGGTGTGAATAAAACTTTCTGTTTTATTTTATCGGCTAAATAGTTTTGTTCAATTTTATATTGTCCAGGAGATTTTTGAGCCCCTCTTCCAAATGATAATAATTGTTGATGTAGGGTTTTAATTAGATGTTGGGATAATGGATAACCATCTATCATTGCTCTTTGTGCATTCAAAAGCGCTCGTTGATATAAAATTGTTTCAAATACTTCAGAACGTACATTTTTTGCTTCTTCGGAATCATTTTCACTATCAGCTTCGAACTTTAGAATTTCGTCCATTGTGCTAATAGTTCCTTCCATTCTTGAAGATATTACTGCCTCTTGGTTTCGCAAAGGAGCTAGTAAAATCTCACTATTATGCATGTTTTTAAGCATTTGGTCATATCGTGCTAAAGAATCGGTTGCCTTCAATAAGGAATTGACTATTTTACCATAATTTAAATCTTTAGGCGGGAATTTTTCATAATGATATTGTACTGAGTTTGTAAAGTCCATATATTTAATTTTGATGTAAATATATTACAAATTATCTACATAAAATAAGGTTGTGATTAAAATTCATTGATATATGATAGACAAAGTTGTTTGATGTACATAGATTAATATCAAAATTGTTTGACGTTCATATTATTGATAATGTGATAATCAAATGTTTTTGATGAATATGAATTTACATCAAAGTAGTTTGAGGTGAATATTTTTTAAAAAATGATAATCAATGAGTTTTGTTGAATTACCTACAACGGTCTCGTATAACCGTCAGTTACGGGTTTAAAGTTACTGTTTTTAGGTTAAGCACTGACGCTTGCAATTCCGAGTGGATTCGGACGCAGTCGAATCCGCCGTAATTGCGGTTATACATTGTTGTACAACGTTTTTTATCTATCCCAACCATCAATCACATAATTTTTTTCAGTCAGTTTTTTTTCAATTCCAGAAGTCTCGGATTTAAACCATAATTCAAATCGAGTTGGATAGTAGTTTTCAAAAGTTCCTTCGTCAATCACAGTATTTCCTTCGTACAGTTCATAGTTATCGCTTAATTCCGATATTGTGTTTTTTGTCCGAGTACTTAACTTCCATTCCGATAATTGTATGTTTTGAGTCAATTCGTACGCTTTAATATAAATTTCTCCTTTTTCGATAGGTTTATGCCACATATAAAAGTCGTATCCACTATATCCATTACCAATTATTAAAATTTTTTCATTGTCAACTTTTATTTTTTTCAGAGAATCTATTTGTTGATTTGTCAGAAATTCAATAGGTTTTTCAAAGTTTAATTTATTAGGAATTTCAATATTATAAAATTTTGTTTCTTCATAATCTTCTGTAGATAATCCAAAAATAATCCAGCCTATAAATAGTCCGATTAAAATTAAAATTCCGAATATTATTTTTTTTGCGATGCTCATTTAAATGTTGTACAACGTGATGTGTATGGTTAGTTGCGTGATTAAGTAACTAAATTAGTAAACAAATACGGACTAGAGAAAATTCCGAAGGAATTTTCCAGATAAGCACTTACCAAAGCAATTAATTATACACCGTGTTGTGTGCAGTTTTTATTCCGCATTAAATTGTCCTTCCAAATATGAAATTTTCGGATTGTTCTTATTAACCAATATTGTTATTTGATTCTCCTTTTTTAGTTTTCCAATTTTTTCAAGAATAATTTCTCGTTCGTATTCTTCAGTTCCATATTCATACTTGTATGATAAAACACTCAAACGTTCACTTTCATATACTTTGATAATAATTGCCTCAATAGAGTCGAATTCGTTTTTATCAAAAATTATAGGTTTTGTATAGTCAACTTCTGAAATTTCAGGATTTGATTTGGAATATTTAATTTCATAGAATTCTCCAATATTAAATATTCTAGAACTTAAAGGTCGTGTTTCGTATTTTTTTCCGCTAACGCTATATTCAAGATGATTTTGTAATGTTTTATAACTGCTACTACCAACGATTCTACAAAAAGTATATTCAGTGTTATTAGAAAGTAACTCTTCTCGGTTTTCGTTAATAGAATTTTTATAAAAAAGGAAAGCACAAATAATAATTACCAGAGAAAATATTTTCAAGTAAGTATTCCTTTGTTGTTTTGGTGTAAGATTATCTTTCGGTATTTTCATTTTTTGGGCAATTGCACACAACGTGTTTGTACAAGATTTAGTTGCGTGTTTAACCAATATATTTAATAAATAATTACTGACAAAAAAAATCCGCGAGGATTTTCGTAAGTATGCAAAAAGCAAGCAATTAATTTTGTACGGTGTTAGCAAATGTTTAATTTTTTATAAATCTAAAATTATTTCCATATTTAAATTGCAAATGATACAAGCCATTAGTTAAATTTTGAATATTTATTTTTTCTTGGTCATTTATTTTTCCATTCGCTAGTTCCTTGCCCAAAATATCAAATATTTTATAGTTTTCTTCTTTAACTAATCCTGAAATACTGATATAATCATTCGAAGGATTAGGGTATACTTTTATACTTGATTTTGAAAAATCTGTGTGTGTAGAAAGAATAGTAGATGAACTGTACTTTACTATTGTCTCCCCTTTTGAAACATATAAATCACCATCTTTAAATGCCATCCCATACACAGGGTAGCCCCAAACTACATGTTCATCTATAATTGTATATGTAGATCCATTTCCTGAATCTCCTGTTGGATTATTCAGATCTATTCTTGAAATTGCATCATATGGTGGCCAAAAGAAATAAATAGAATTATCAATATTATTATAAGCTAAGTTAAGTGTGTAAAATGGGAAACTTATTCCAGATGATACTTGTAAAGATTCATCTTCATTTATAGTTATTTGATGATAATGGTCAGTTCTCTCATCAAAATTATTGATATACAATATATTATCAACAATAAGTAAGTCATAAGGATTGTTAAGAGAATTCGGGTGGCTTTCTTGTGTTAAAATAACTTCAATTGACGGAGTTGATTGAGTGATATTTATTCTGGAAATTTTATCTGATTCGCTTTCAGAAAAATATAGGTAGTCTCTTTTAAAAGCAAGTCCAACAGGATTATTTAAACCAGTAAGTACATTTTCAATAGATGGATTAGTTTGTGTTATATCTATTTTAGATATTTTACCTCCAATACTTTCAGAGATATATAAATAATCTCCATTTAACGCTAGTTTTTTTGGTCCATTTAACCCAGTTACTACATCAACTATTTGTGGATTGGTTTCATTAATGTTAATTTTTACTATTTTATTATCACTTTCCTCAGCTATGTACAAATAATTTCCAGAAAACAAAATTCCCTTAGAATCATTCAAGCCATATACAATTGTTTCTTGAGAACTAACATTTATAGAGGTTAATACGAAATAAAATAAAAGAATAAATTTAAATTTTAAAAGTGGAATTTTCATATTTTTTAATTTTTGCTAACGTGTTTGTATATGGCTCGTAGCGTGCAAATTAGAAAAATTTTTTCTGATTACGCACAAGCCAGATTTTTAAATTTTACTATTTATCTTTTTTATTGGAAAGTCGTCAAATTTAAAAATTTGGCGACTTTCCAAATATGCCTTAAATTCGATTAAGCAACTGCCCAGCTATGAGCTATATACGTTGTTAGCAAACGTTATGGTTGTTTATTCTTTTATAAATTTAAAAGTTCTTCCATTGTCAAATTCTAAGAAGTATAACCCATTAATTAATTGCAAAGTCTCAATTCTATAATTGCTGTTAATTGCACCAACAAGCACTTCTTGTCCTAAAGAGTTATATATTTTATAATTTTCTGTTTTATTCAATCCAGATATTTCGATAAAATGAGATGTTGGATTTGGATAAAGTTTAATGTCATCTTTTGTTGAAAAATCTTCTGTAGATAAAGAATTTATCGATATTTTAGAGATTTTATTAGCACCTGTTTCTACTATATACATTTCTGTTCCAATAATTTCTATTCCTACAGGCGAATTTAATCCAGTCAAAACATCTACTGCTATTGGAGTGATAGCACTTAAATCTACCATACAAATTTTATTTGCAATTGTTTCAGAGATATATAGGTCTGTTCCATTGATAGCTATACCAAGAGGTAAATCTAAACCAGTAATAACATCTATTAAAATTGGGTTAGTTTCTGCAAGATCTATTTTAGAAACTTTTCCATCGTTTCTTATTGCTATATAAAGTTCAGTTCCATTTATAATTATATCAAACGCACCATTTAAATCAGTAACTACATCCGTTGCTGTTTGTGTAGTTGAGTTTATATCTATTTTTGAAATTTTATTTCCGTTAGTTATATATAGGTTGCTTCCATAAAGTACTATACCACGTGGATTATTTAAACCCGTTACAACGTCTGTTGGTGTTGGTGAACCTGAACTTAAATCTAATGAAGAAATTTTGGAAGTATTAGTTTCTGCAATGTAAAGAGTATTGCCATTGAAAGCTAATCCATCTGGGCTAGATGATCCATTAGGATTATTTAAAACAGTTACAACTTCTGCTGTTGTTGGTAAAGTTGAGTTTATATTTATTTTAGAAATTATTTCTCCATCAAACTCTGAAATAAATAGTTCTGTATCCTTAAGTTCTATTCTAACAGGACCATTTAAGCCCGTTACGACATCGGTAGTTTGTGCATAGAGGTCAGATATGATTGCCGAAAAAATGAATATAATAGAGAAAAATGTTTTCATTTATTTGATTTTTTTACTTTACTATTTGTGTTTTTAATGTTTGCTAATATCGGTTAGTATATGAAGCGGAGCATCCCGAAGGGTGCTATGATTTCATATACAGTGTTAGCTGTTGTTTTTCTTTTTTGCTAATATCGAGTAAACCATTGGAATCTTATTTTCTAAATGTTCTATCCTATATTTTCTGGGTTCAAATTCTAGGGTCTTGTTAAAACAGTCATAAGGTGAATAATCATATTCATTAAGAGAATTTATTTCAAGTCCGTTATTAATCAGATTATTGATAACTTCACTCAAATCGTGATTCCACATTACATATTCTTGAGTTATATCAGCATTTTTGTCTGCATATGTTCCATTTTCAGATTCCACAATTGCACCTGAATTAAAATATCTATACCCGATTTTTTCAAAGTTATCGTCAAACATCCAAACTACAGGATGAAATTCTACAAATACAAATTGTCCGTTCGGTTTTAGGAACTTAGAAACAATTTTCGCCCATTTGTCTAAGTCGGGTAACCAACCAATTGTCCCATAACTTGTAAATACAATGTCAAATTGTTTGTCTAAATAGTTTGGCAAGTCATAAATATCGCAACAAATGAAGGTTGTATTCGAGTTTGTGTCTTTTGCAATCTGTTTGGCATTTTCGATGGCCTTGTCTGATAAATCTACACCTGTAACTTCTGCTCCGAGTCGACTTAAAGAAATTGTATCCTGTCCGAAATGACATTGTAAGTGCAAAATCCTTTTTCCTGTTAAATCTCCGAGTAATTCCAACTCAATACTATTCAATGAATTCTTACCTTTTATGAAATTTTCCATGTCATAAAATTCAGATTTCAAATGTGTATCTGTTCGGTTATTCCAAGATTGGCGATTAATTTCTATGTAATTATTCTCTTCTTGCATTTTTACAATAGCTTTTTTATAATAACAGCTAACGTATTGGTGTATGATCTCGTTGCGGTGTTTAAGCACTAAATTTAGCAAATAAAACACAGATAGAAAGTCCGCTAGGACTTTCGCAAGTAGACACTAACTAGCAATGAATTATACACGGTGTTGCCAGTAGTTTTTATTTCTTAAATCTATTAATTACTTTCTTTATAAATCCCGAAATCATATTGATGTCTTTTTTTATTGAATCTCTTTCAAATTGACTTACGTTATCTCTTTTGGTTTTCGTCCAATTTGCTTTTAAGGCGGCTACATCTGAATTGATTGAATCTTTCTCGAATTGACTTACTTTACTTTTAAATTCATTTACGAGCTGTGATATCTGAATATTAATTTTTTCGGATTGAGGTTGGTCATTCCAAGTATCTTTAATGTCTTGCCAAATATTCTTCTGTCCTTTATTCCACATAATGTTATATTTTATAAGTTATACAATCCAAAAGGATTTTTTTAATTCGTTTCATTTTTACTGCAATATGATTTTCTGTTAATCCGGTTATTTCAGCTATCTGTTTATACTTTAATTCTTCTAAATAAAGGATAATGATTGATTTATTTTCATTGTTTAATTTTGAAATGCAGGAAGTCAAAGCATTATACTTTTCTTGTTTATTATTCGCAATAGGATTTTCGATAGGAACGAATTGAATAGATTCTAATTGAAGTGTCTTGTTATAGGTTTTCTCTGATTTTTGTTTTGAACGAAGACACACATTAAGTGTAATTCTGTAAATCCAAGTTTCAACACTCGAATTACCTTTAAAAGTTGGAAGAGATTTCCAAATTGCAAAAATTACTTCTTGGAAAAGGTCTTGAGGTTCTAAAGGCGAAACTGCGTAGATTTTACAAATTCTGTAAATCTTTTCTTTATTATTCTCAAGTAACTGTTCATATGTTTCTGTCATTGGTTTTTTAACTTTCATTATTACTCTCTACTTACTTAGTGACAAGAGTTCTCGAAATATGACAGAATTTTCAAATTATTTACAGATTTTCTTAAATTACTGGCAACGTTGTTGTATATGGTTTGTTGCGTGTTTTGGCAACTAATTTAGTAAATAGTTACTGACCAAGAAAATCTGTGAGGATTATGGCAAGTAGGTAAGAAGCAAGCAATAAATTATATACGGTGTTGTCTTTTAGTGCTTTATCTGTTTTTTACATTAACCCTGTTTAATCCTCTTCTTTAGACCAAAAAGAGGTCTAATATATTTCAAGCGACGAATACCAAACTCATATAAAATCCAACTCCCTAAAAAGGTGCCTATAATCATTGTAGAAAACTTTAGTAAAAATCCCCAATCTAAATTCATTATATAATAGCCAATGATAATTGTAATAGTTTGATGTAAAATATAAAATGGATATACAGCTTCGTTAGCATACCTCAATTTTTCACTAGTTTTGTTTAGATATTTGGCAGCAAATCCAAAAAAGGTTAATATCCAACTCCAATAATTTATAGGAACAATAATTAACTCTAGTGCATACGAAAAATGAGTATCCTTCATAATCCAAACAGAAACGTATAAGACACTGAATGCTAAAACTGCAATGGTGGCATACAATTTCCTATAGCTTTCTAAACTTTTCCAGAAAACATCTTTTAGATGTATTAATATAAAACCATAGCCAAAAAGAACACTAAACTTAGTCAATAAGTACCAATCGCCCACTAAAGCATGTGTCTTTGGAAAATAGGGCTCTAGAGTAAACTCTATTAAAATGAGTGGTAAACAAAACCAGAATAACCCTAATGGCTTTTTAATTTGCTTAGATAACCAAAGCATTAATTTATTTGCTGGATATTTTTTAATGTATTTAAATATTGGCAACCAAAGTAATGAGAATAACAATAGATAAGGTAAAAACCAAAGGTGATGCCAGCTTAAGTTGCCCTCAGGGTATTCTCCTATAAAAGCAACATCTTTCCAAAAAACAAAATAGCTTCCCAAGAAATCATTATCTGCTAACCGCTCTATATAAACTTGGGGCGGTATGATAAATAACATCCCAAAAACTAACGGTATAAATAATCTAACAATCCGTTCTTTGCTAAATTGCCATGAGCTCCTTTTGTTTAAAGCAAAATAAGTTCCCATACCAGAAATTACAAAAAGTATAGGTAATCGCCATCGGTTTAAAAAGTACATAGGTAATTTTAACCAATCATAAAGTATATTGTTTTTAATATGAAAATCACCTGGGTCAAAGAATTTTCCGGTATGATAGAATATAAGTAATCCAAACACTAATACTCGTAACCAATCTATGTCATGTCTACGCATCAACTTATTTTTTTTGCGAAATTATTTAAAAAAAGTATTGATGTTTTTTAAATGTGATGACTAACAAAATTTAGTGACGAATAGCAAGATGTTTAATAAGAATTCATCTTTTTATTAAAGGTTGAAATCATATTTCTGGAAACTGGAACGATGTCAGAACAATTTTTAAGTTGTAGTTTATACCCTTGCGCATTACCATTAACTGAAACGATTTGGTTAATATTAACAATGTATGAACGATGAGTTTTTATATAGTTAGGATAAGAGTCTAAAATATTCCCCAAACTTTTCATGGTTAATCTTTTTAATGTTTTACTCCCGTTGCTTAAAAATAATTCTATATAATTACCTTCTGCTTTTGCATATAACACATTTTTCGAATCAACATCCAATTCATTTATGTATGATGTAGTTTTGTTAGAAATAATAGCAGTTATTTTTGAAGTATTAAATGCATTTGCATTTATGATATTTCTGGTATTTAACCTATGATAATTAATAGGTACCAAAATAAATGTAAATAAAATTCCGACTAGAGAGGTGTTTCTTATCTCTTCATAGAAATATTGTAAAGACCAATTATTTGGATTGTCATAAATAACATCTCTAATAAGAAACTGTACAATACCTACGATAAGTAAAAATATAGATATTAAAAGTATTTCCTTTTTTATGTTCCAATTATCCTTTAAACGCGGAAACATTTTTAGAGATAAAAATAAAAAAACGATAAAAACAGGAGTACATGAATGTATTAAAGTAATCCAAAAATACCCCATTTTATGTTCAGGTTGATAAACTTCAAAAGGCTCAAAAAAATAGCCAAATAAAAGAGTCATAAAGAATAATAAAACCGTTATTAACCATAATTCTTTTCCTTGATAATAAAATGGGTATGCCTGAGATAATAAGTTTGAATTTTTTTTTTTCAATTTAAAGTAAGATTTTTTTTGCATTAAAGACAACGTCTCGTATAACCGTCAGTTACGAGTTTTAAATTACTATTTTTCGATTAAGCACTGACGCTTGCAATACCGAGTGGATTCGGACGTAGTCGAATCCGCCGTAATTGCGGTTATACATTGTTGTAAGCAGTTTTTCATTCCGCTTAAATTTGAGTTCATTTTTTTATTCAGTTCGGTCAATTTTATTTCAAGTATAATTCTTTAAAATGTTCAAATCGGTTTCCCGGAATAATCATTTTCCATATATCTTTTTTCGGAATAATATTTTTATCCGCAAGCCTTTTTCCGTCAGTATAAGTTCTGTAAACTAACGCATAAAAGATTAAGAGTCCAACGAATAAAGTTCCGTTTATCAAGTCAGATTTATTCAACCAGAATAGAATTCCGAGTGGTGCTAAAATCAAAATGTAAAAAGTCAATAAATTTTTCATTTGTGTTCTGTTTTAATTGCTTACAACGGTCTCGTATAACCGTCAGTTACGGGTTTAAAGTTACTGTTTTTCGGTTAAGCACTGACGCTTGCAATTCCGAGTGGATTCGGACGTAGTCGAATCCGCCGTAATTGCGGTTATACATTGTTGTGTACAGTACTTTTTCACGTCATCCAAAATTCAAATTCTGTTATTATTGTCCAAACTCCGTAAACCTTTTTCAAAAAATATTTATGTCCATATGCACTTCCAGTAAATTTCCAATAATTCACAGAAACAACACAATTTTCATATTTGTTGTCAAAAATAGGTTCACTTATTGAAAGTATATTTTGTCTTTTCTTGGTCTTTGCAAAAATTTGTTCAGCATCTTTTTTATTCAGACAGTTTTTAGTTTTAATAATGTCAGAGTTGAAATTTAATTCGTTTATTAATTCCGAATTCCAAATTCCGTCACTACTTTTTGTTCCGTTTACTTCGATTTCATTTAATATATTTTCAGGTACTTCAAGTCCAGTTTCAACTTTAAAATCTTTATAGTCAAAATAAGTTTTAGGTTTCTCACATTGGATATAAATTCCTGTTGTTCCTTTTCCAATTTCGTAGTCAATAATTTTTTTGAAAACCTCAGATTCCGAACTATTTTGAGAATAGCACACTGTTGAAACCAATATCAGAAGTATGTTTAAAGTTCGTTTCATCGTATTGTACACAACGGTTTTGTATATGGCTCGTAGCGTGCAAACTAGCGATAACTATTCAGTTGAGCACGAGCCGAATTTTGTAATTTTCCTATTAACTTTTCTTATCAAGAAGCCAAATTAAAAAATTTGGCGGACTTCACAAATATGCCGGAACTTCCGATTAAACAACTGACTAGCTATGAGCTATATACGTTGTTGTAGGTAGTTTTTATTCCACACTACGTATCCAATAAGTCCAATTCCGATAATAGTCATTCCAACTATTCCAATTTTTAACCCTAACATTGGATTGTCATATAATTTGTCGTTAAACAAACCAAAAATTAAAGAAATTAGTCTTGTTGGTAAAAATGCCAAGCTTATTAGAATTGCTAAATATTTTGGATTAGAATACTTTGTCAAAATAGAATGAATTATTGGTGCTATATGAATTTCCGAAATCCCAAGAAAAAATAATGAAATCAGATAAGTTATTGTATGTTGTTCAGTCGGCACTTCTGGAATCAAGAATAATATTCCGAATGATAATACTCCAAAAATAAACCCAAGCATTAATTTAAAAAACTGACTGCTGTAAAAGTAAGTCCACAAAATAATTGCAATTATACTAATTGGTAAAATGAAAATAGAGTTGATTGATTGCCATAAATGATTTGGAATTCCTAAAGTTGATATTTCGCTCAATTGTAATTGTAAGTCAAAAGTTCGAATGCTTGATAATTCGTAAAATCCCCAAAATAATCCAACAACAATAAATGCAATTAAGATGTTTAAAATTCTTTTACTTATTGGAAACTCATTTTTCTCAATTTCATCCAATCTTTTTTCCTTTGTAAGAGTGATAGGAATTATTGAGATTAACATTAATATTCCAGACAAAACAAATCCAATATTGTAACCATATGTTTCTCCAATATATCCAATCAGTAAAATACCAAGAAATGAACCTAAATTTATTGCGAGATAAAATATTGTAAATCCTGAATCTAATAGTTTAGTCTTATTTAGATATGATTTTCCAAAATTTGAGATAAGATTTGGTGTGAAAAATCCGCTACCTAAAACGACACAAAATAAGCCCAAATAAAGACCATTTGTTGAAGGTATGCAAAGACTAAAAGCTCCGATTGCTTGAATAATTCCGCCAATTATTATTGATTTTTTATTTCCAATAAGTAAGTCTCCAAAAAGTCCTCCGATAATTTGAGAGAAAACTAAAGAGCCAATAAGCCAACCATAAATTGTTAATGCTTCAGTTCTTTCCATTTTCAGAGTTTCTCCGACCATATAAAGAACTACAAGAGCGCGAAAACCATAATAAGATGCTCTTTCCAACATTCTGGAAATAGAGTAGTAGAGAGTTTCTATTGTGTGTTTCTGATTTTGAATTTTATCCATTCAGTTTATTGGGTTGGTAAATTACCTACAACGTTGATGTGTATGGTTAGTTGCGTGTTTAAGCGACTAATTTAGTAAACAAAAACGAACGCAAGAAAATTCCGAAGGAATTTTCCAAATAAGCACTTGCCAAAGCAATTAATTATACACGGTGTTGTAAGTAGTGTTTTTTCGCTTACTTGCTCAATTTTAGTATTCGGAATGCTCCTTGAATTACCAATGCAAAAACGATTGTTCCGATAATCAAATCAGGTTTGCTTGAACTTAACCAATTTACCAAAAGTCCAGCGATTATTACGCCTAAATTGATAATCACATCATTCGAGGTGAAAATCATACTAGCTTTCATATGTGCCTCGTCTTTGCTTTTTGACTTTTGCAAAATGTAAAGACAAATTCCGTTTGCTATAAGTGCAAAAATAGAGACGATAATCATTGTTGAAAAATCAGGAAGTTTCTCGTCTCCGAAAAATCTCCTTAAAACTTCTACAAATCCAATAATCGCAAGTGTTATTTGAAAATATCCAGCAAGTTTGGCAATCCGTTTTTTCTTTATTATTGTTCCACCAACCGCAAACAAACTTATTCCATAAACGAAACTATCGGCAAGCATATCCAAGCTGTCTGCAACAAGTCCCATAGATTTTGAGATAATTCCTGTTGTCATTTCGATAATGAAAAAAGCAAAATTTATTACAAGTACAGACCAAAGTAGTTTTTTCTGATTTTCATTTTCTTTAAATTCCGTTTGGTCGGTTTGTTCCGTTGAGATTTTCTTTCCGCCTAAATTTAGTTCGATAACTGACTTTTCGATTTGGTCAATTTCTCCGCTGTGAAAAACGGTCAATTTTCGATTCGGAATATCAAAGTCCAAATTCGCAATGCTTGAAATTCCGTCCAATTTCATTCGGATAAGATTTTCCTCAGATGGACAGTCCATTTTGGTAATTTCAAATATTGTCTTTTTCACTCGGTTTTTTTGGGTTTCGGCATTACTTACAACGGTATTGGTTATGATTTCGTTGTGGATTGACAGTTTTGTTTGGCTTTCACTCCGAGTGTGCCGAAATCTGACCGCAAAGGTGCTGAGGCACTTTTTAAGCCAAATAAAAACTGTGACAACGAATATTTCATAATTTGTTTTAAAGTTTAAATATAGTTCTAATTATCATTTCAGTTACAATGCCACAATGAATTATAACCAGTGTTATATGTAGCTTTTATTTCTTTTTAAATTCATAGAAATAGGTTTCCATATTTTTTTTATTAAAGGCTATTCCATATTCGTTTTCAAGCTTAGCAATTGCTTTTTTTAAATCATTTTTTGGTAGAATAAAGTCAAATCGAGAGGGATTTTCATCATTCATTTCAACAACTATATTATAATTATTTTCTAGAAAACTTATTAACCTTTTTAATTTTACTCCTTTAGATTCCCAATTGTCGTATCTGACACTAGTTCCCGCGCGTTTTTGTTTTGAAATAAACGTATTTAATTTTTGATTATTAGATATAACTAATTCATGAACGGGTGAAATTTTAGTTACTCTTTCATATTTTAATCCGATGCTATTTAGATAATGAAATTTGAATATTTCCATACTGTTTTTTGAATCAACAACTTCTTTATTTAGTTTTAGTTGTACATCAAAACTTTTATTTAAAAACAGAGTATCTTTTATTATAATTCGTGAATTATTTATGCTGTAAAAATCATTTAAAATACTCCTGACATTTCTATTTAAGAGCATTATGTCAAATGGTTGAATACTTAAACTTGAGGCAGCTCCCATTCCAAGTGTATGCTCTTTTATATTTAATGAGTAAGAACTTTTATGATTCCAATCATTATTTTGAGACAATTCAAAATTAGTATTTTTTTGGTTTTTTTCTAATAACTTAGTTAAGGCTGAACTTAAATTTACGGGATGTCCTTGCCAAATTATTACACCATTTTTATCTATAATAAAAGTCTCTGGAAAACCAATAACTTTAAACTTCTTAATTAAAATACTGTTAGTGTCAATTCCAATAGGATAATACATTGGGGCCTTTGTAATAAATTCTTCAATAATTTCTTTACTGTCAAATGTTATTGATAGAAATTTAATATTTGGATTTCGTAAACTTAGATAGTTGAGTTCTGGTATTGTTGCAACACAAGGAGCACATTTTGTAAACCAAAAATCTACTATAGTAAAATCTTTTATTTCATTTGATTTGAATACACCTTCTGGATAAACCCATTCATCTGGATTTATTTCTGGAGCTTCGGTGCCAACTAATGAGTTTTGTGAGTTAGCATGATAAATTATGCCTAAAATGAATAATGTTAGAATTTTAATTTTCATTGTCATTTTTTCTGGAGTTACATATAACGTTTAGTATATGAAAAGTAGGCGATTTCGAAGTACTAAACTTCCGGTTGAACACAAAGTTTGATGCGAGCCCAAACCCCTGATTTCATTACTTTCTAGCCTATTTTTTATATACATTGTTATGCTTTTGTTATTTCTTTCCTTTTGACAAGAATAGGCTTAATGATTCGCCTGAAAATTGACTTTGATTGTAAGGCTTGTATGGTGCATATTCCTTATAAGCCTTATATGGTTTGTATGCTTTATAAGATTTATATGGTTCATATTTAGTATATACATTTGTTGCTCCTTTTCTAAAACCGACAGCATACCCCTTATGATCTCTAACAATACCTTCATCATACCAACCTAAGTGTTTACCATTGAAACCATAAATATTATAAGCATCTCCGTCTGGGTCTAAATATGCTACTGGTTTTCCATTCCATAAATAGATAGTTAAATCCTCATCATCCGTGTCGATATATGCAATCGCTTCTCCATCTGAGTCAAATAGAGTGATTTCTTTGGCTAACACATTTGAACTTAGTCCCAAAAAGACTATTGTTAGCAGGATTAAATTTTTAAATGTTTTCATAATATTATTATTTTATTCTCACTATAAATTTCATAAAAGAACTCGCGATTTCAATCATTATTTCGACTTCATTATTGTTGACATTATCATTGTGTTTTACATAGGTATTTTGATATTTAGAAAAGTAATCAATTAATTTTAGAAACATATTTTTTAGTTCTTTTGAACCATCTCGTTCATTTATATACCTACCTAATTCCGCTATTTGATTTTCTAGTGATTTATTATTTTCAAGGGTGTTTTTTAATAAAGTTTCCAATGAAAGCCTAAGGTCATCTAATAGATTTCTTTGGTGAACACCATTTGAATGCTTTTCTAAACAAGCGTTATATAAAACTAAGGCTTCTGGATATTCTGAAAGCCAATGTTGAGTTTCTTCAATAAGTGATTCATTAACTTCTTCTTTTTCATTTCCTAGTCCTAATGCTCCATATCTTGAGATTAATTTGATTTTCAAATCCTTAACACCTTTGTTTTCTTCAAAATGTGGTAACTCACATAACTCTTTAATAATTCTAAATTGTTGTTCAGGATTAAAGGCTTTAAAATTTTCTCGTAACGCAGTTCTTTTGTTTGGTAATTCAGCAGGAAATGGATACTCTGGATAAGGAATTTCAACATCAAAGTCGATAGCATATGCTGCTGAAAATTCTGCTATTCTGCTTCCAGTTAAGCCATCATTGGTTTCCGCCAATGTATCTGCTGCATAGTTTATAAAAGTAGTTGGAATCATTTATCTATCTGTTTTTAATAAAGCATAACGTTGTTGTATATGGTTTGTTGGGTGTTTCAAGCAACTAATTTAGTAAATAATTACCGACCAATAAAGTCCGCGAGGACTTTCGTAAGTAGGCTAGAACTAGCAATAAATTATATACGGTGTTCTCTGCCGTTTTTATTTCTTATCGTATTTTTTT